>FLNY01003776.1_pt1 | contig 36575 bp, 26 predicted proteins | sample 1140381 | NCBI WGS metagenome assembly FLNY01 (sample SAMEA3878172, study PRJEB12797) | bioreactor metagenome | biome: Moose rumen | place: Sweden | collected 2011-10 | reverse complement strand
AAAAAGAAGAAAATAAATACGTTTCATAGTCCATTTAGCTTTAGTTTTCGCTGCAAATATACACTTAATATCTAAACGTTCAAAATAAAAAACTATAAAAGTAAAAGAGTGCACCATTGACAGAGTTTCTAATGTCAATAGTGCACTCTTATATTGTGTCTATAGCGCTTATTCTGTGCGGAAGCTGTCGAGGTTTTCGGGCTTGAAGTTCTTGATGTATGCAGCCTTACCAATGACGTCCTCCTCGGCCATGCCGACATAGACGACAGCGCTCTTCTCAAAGAGTTCGGGAGCCTTGGCGGCGTCGCGGATGATGAGAAGCGACATCACAATCTCGGCAGTCATGTCGTAGAGGCGGCGCGAGAGGAAGTCGATGGCATCCTGGCTGTCGAGGGCCTTGACGGTGGCGAGGGCTTCCTCGTACACGGGGATGAGGGCTTCTACGCGGGTCTTCAATGCAGCGACAGAATCGCTGCACGCCATCGCGGTGTTGAGGGCTTCCAGCATCTCCTTGATGTTGGCGAGCATCGTGCCGTTGATGATGTAGCGGATGGCTGCGACGACTTGCAGCTGCGTCGTGCCTTCATAGATCGAGAAGATGCGTGCGTCGCGATAGAGGCGCTGGCTCTTGTACTCCATGATGAAACCACTGCCGCCGTGGATCGAGATGGCATCGTAGGCGTTCTGGTTGGCATACTCTGAGTTCATGCCCTTAGCCAGCGGCGTGAAGGCGTCGGCCAGGCGCTGGTACTTCTTCAACTCCTGCTTCTCCTCGGGCGTCAACTTGCGATCGGTGCGCTCGATGTCTTCGAGGCACTTGTAGATGTCGACGTAGGCAGCTGTCTGATAGAGCAGCGAGCGGCCGGCATCGAGCTTAGCCTTCATGCGGCTAAGCATATCGTAGACAGCGGGGAATTCGATGATCTTCTGTCCGAACTGAGCACGCTCACGGGCGTAAGCCAGACCTTCGTTGTAAGCTTCCTGAGAGAGGCCTACACTCTGGGCCGCGATGCCGAGGCGGGCGCCGTTCATCAGGGCCATCACATATTTGATGAGGCCGAGGCGTGTGCTGCCGCAGAGCTCAGCCTTGGCGTTCTTGTAAGTCAGCTCGCAGGTAGGCGAACCGTGAATACCAAGCTTATGCTCGATGTGGCGCACGTTGACGCCACCATTGCGCTTGTCGTAGATGAACATCGACAGGCCACGGCCGTCCTTGGTGCCTTCCTCGGAACGAGCCAGCACGAGGTGAATGTCGCTGTCGCCATTAGTGATGAAGCGCTTCACGCCATTCAGGCGCCAGCAGTTCTCCTTCTCGTCGAAGGTGGCCTTCAGCATCACGCGCTGCAGGTCGCTACCGGCATCGGGCTCGGTCAAGTCCATGGACATACCTTCGCCGGCGCAGACACGGGGAATGTACTTCTGGCGCTGCTCCTCAGAGCCGAACTCATAGAGAGTGTCGATGCACGACTGCAGGCTCCAGATATTCTGGAAACCGGCATCGGCAGCTGAGATAACCTCGCTGAGCATCGAGAAGACGACGTTCGGGAGGTTCAGACCGCCGTAGCGACGGGGCATCGAGACTCCCCAGAGGCCAGCCTTGCGCGTAGCATCGAGGTTCTCGAAGGTCTTGCTGGCATAGATCATGCGTCCGTTCTCGAGGTGCGGACCCTCGAGGTCCACGCTCTCGGAGTTGGGAGCAATGATGTTAGCAGCCACGTCGCCCGTGATGTCGAGAATCTGCTTGTAGTTCTCGATGGCATCGCCGAGGTCGACGGGAGCATAGTCGTATTTGTCCTTATCTTCGTAGCCCTTCTCCTTAAGTTCTACGATGCGCTTCATCAAAGGATGATTCAAGTGAAACGCAATTTCAGGATGATCGCTATAGTAGTTTGCCATGGCTTATTTGCTGTTTTGTTTGTAGTACTTGATGAGTTTTGGCACGACTTCTTCCACAGTTCCGACAATCACGTAGTCGGCGATGCGGTTGATGGGCGCATCGGGGTCGGAGTTGACGCTGATGATGATGCCGGAGTCCTGCATACCGGCGATGTGCTGAATCTGTCCGGAGATACCGCAGGCAATGTACACCTTCGGGTGTACGGTGACGCCCGTCTGGCCAATCTGACGGTCGTGGTCGCAGAAGCCTGCATCGACGGCAGCACGCGATCCGCCTACTTCGCCATGCAGCACCTTGGCCAGTTCGAAGAGCATGTCGAAGCCTTCCTTCGAACCCATGCCGTAGCCGCCGGCAACGACGATGGACGAGCCTTTCAGGTTGTGCTTGGCAGCCTCCACATGGTGGTCGAGCACCTTCACGACGAAAGCCTCGGGGCTGACATATTTAGCCACCTCGGGGTAAACAACCTCGTGTCGCGCGACGGGTTTTTCCCCCGTCGGTTCATATACGGCCTTCTGCATCACGCCGCTACGCACGGTAGCCATCTGCGGACGGTGCTCGGGGTTTACAATCGTAGCCACGATGTTGCCGCCGAAGGCAGGACGAATCTGATAGAGCAGCTGGTCGTAGTGCTTGCCGCTCTTCTTGTCGTCGTACTCACCAATCTCCAGCTCCGTGCAGTCGGCAGTGAGGCCGCTGGTGAGCGATGAGGAGACGCGAGGACCAAGGTCGCGACCGATGACCGTTGCGCCCATGAGACAGATTTGCGGCTGCTCTTCACGGAAGAGGTTGACGAGGATGTCGGTGTGGGGAGCGGAGGTGTAGGGGAAGAGGCCTTCGCCATCGAAAACGAAGAGCTTGTCCACGCTGTAGGGCAGGATCTGGTCCTCGACCTTGCCCTTGATGCCAGTGCCGGCAACGATGGCATGGAGTTCCACACCCAGCGTATTGGCGAGCTTGCGACCTTTGGTCAAAAGTTCCTGAGATACTTCCTGTACCTGTGTACCTTCTATCTCAACATAAACAAATACATTATTCATATATCGTTATCCAATAATCTTTTCGTCCAACAATTCTTTGATCATTCCCTCGACGTCAGCGTCAGAAGCCGTCAAAGTTTTCGACTCCTTAGCCTGGAACACGATGTTCTTGACCGCCTTCACCTTCGTAGGCGAACCTGCCAGACCGCATTGGTTGGGATCGCCGTCCACGTCGGCTACGCTCCACTGGTTCAGCGTCAGATAGGGACGCTCCTCGTAGAGGTAGTCGTAGGCGCTGGCGGACGAACCGCCAGCCACTGAACCGTCAGCAGCCGGGACGGGGCGTTCCATGGGGCAAGTGGCGCGTTTGTACTTCATCACAAGTTTGGCGTTCTGCGGGCGGCAGGGAGTTGCACTTCCGTTTACAGTGATGACCACGGGCAGGGGAGCCTCAACGGTCTCTACGCCGCCGTCGATGAGACGCTTGACGGTGGCTACACCGTCCTTGACGCTCACCTCCTCAGCATAAGTCACTTGGTTCAGACCCAATTTCTGAGCTACCTGCGGACCTACCTGCGCAGTATCGCCGTCGATAGCCTGACGACCGCCGATGACGATGTCCACATCACCAATTTTCTTGATAGCCGTGGCCAGTGCATAGCTCGTGGCCAGCGTGTCGGCGCCTGCGAAAAGGCGGTCGGTCAGCAGCCAGCCAGTGTCGGCGCCACGATACAGGCCCTGACGGATAATCTCGCCTGCGCGGGGAGGCCCCATCGTGAGGATGCCTACGGTCGAACCGGGGTTCTGCTCCTTCAGACGCAGTGCCTGCTCGAGGGCGTTGAGGTCTTCGGGGTTAAAGATTGCGGGCAGCGCGGAGCGGTTGACCGTTCCTTCGGCCGTCATGGCGTCCTTGCCCACGTTGCGAGTGTCTGGCACCTGCTTGGCCAGCACAACGATTTTCAATGCCATATTTCGTTTGTTTAGCGTTAAAATCTTATACATTAAATAAAAAAGCGGTGCAAAGGTAAGCTTTTTCCTGCGAATGGCAAAAAAATAAGGCCAAAGTTATATTTGTATTCCGTGATTTTGTATTTTTGCAAAGCATTAAACCCAAATCGGTTCATTAGACCAATGATGGATTTTATGCTTTGCTTTATATGCTTTTATTCTGTTAGTGAATTATAATGAGCGCTTTGGGTTAAGAAACAAAGCCTCGACATAATAGTCTTGACCCAAACAGCCCCGGGCCTAACCTTTCCGGTTAAGCTCGGGGCTGTTGTGTTTCACCGCAAGAGACTCTCGCCCGCTACCGGGTGAGGTTGCCAAGGATGTCGCGCGTGAGTTCCTTGGTGATGGTTCGCGTGGCAGCGCTCGTGGCGTTCTTCACGACCTTTTCCTTGGCCGAGGTTTTGGACTTTGTCTGCTTGCCCGACACTTTGTTGCTGACGTATGTGCCGAGGAGCGTGGCAATGGTCGAAGTGACGGCCGTCATCACGGCAGCGATGACTTTGCTCACCATGCCTTGCTTCTTCTTTGTAGCCTTGTCACCCTTCTTGCCTTTGTCCTCTTTTTCCTCGGCCTCAGCAGCGGCGGCCTCTTCGGCCTCCTGCATCTTACGGTCGGCCTCTGCCATGAGCACTTCGAAAGCGCTCTCGCGGTCGACGGGGGTGTCGTATTTGCCATAGACGCGGCTCTGCTTGATGATATCGAGTCGCTGCCCTTCGGTGACGGCTCCTATCTGCGAGAGCGGGAAGAGGATCTTGGCACGTTCAACAACGTTTGGCGCACCCTTGGCATCGAGGAAGCTGACGAGCGCCTCGCCCGTCTCAAGGTTCATGATGGCCTCGTCGGTCTTGAACTCGGGATTGGCACGGAAGGTGTCGGCCGCGGTCTTCACCGCCTTCTGGTCCTTGGGAGTGTAGGCGCGCAGGGCGTGCTGCACGCGGTTGCCGAGCTGTCCGAGGATGTTCTCGGGGATGTCGGTGGGGCTTTGTGTGATGAAGTAGATGCCGACGCCTTTCGAGCGGATCAGGCGTATCACCTGCTCAATCTTGTCGAGCAGAGCCTTGCTGGTGTCGGTGAAGAGCATGTGAGCCTCGTCGAAGAAGAACACCAGTTTCGGCAACGGCAGGTCGCCGACCTCCGGCAATGTGGAATATAGCTCGGAGAGTAGCCAGAGCAGGAACGTAGAGTAGAGCTTGGGCTGCATCATCAGTTTGTCGGCGGCCAGCACGCTCATGACGCCCTTGCCGCCCTCGGTCTGGAGGAGGTCGTAGATGTCGAACGACGGCTCTCCGAAGAAATGGTCGGCACCCTGGGCCTCGAGTTGCAAGAGAGCTCGCTGGATGGCACCCACCGTGGCCGTGGAGATATTTCCGTATTTAGTGGTATATTCTTTTGCGTGCTTCGACACCCAATCGAGCATCGAGCGCAAGTCCTTGAGGTCGATAAGCAGCATGCCGCGCTCGTCGGCGATGCGGAAGACGATATTGAGCACGCCGTCCTGCGTCTCGTTGAGCTGCATGAGGCGGCTCAGCAGCTGCGGCCCCATCTGCGAGATGGTGGCACGCATGGGGTGGCCTTGCTCGCCGAAGACGTCGTAGAAGCGCACGGGACACGCCTGGAACTGAGGATCTTCGATGCCGAATTCCGGCAAGCGTTTCTCGATGAAACCGCTCATCTTACCGACCTGCGAGATTCCCGAGAGGTCGCCTTTCATGTCAGCCATAAAGCAGGGCACGCCCGCCTGACAGAAAGTCTCGGCAATCACCTGCAGCGTTACAGTCTTACCCGTGCCGGTGGCACCGGCGATGAGGCCGTGGCGGTTGGCCATTTTTCCTTCGATGGATAGCGCTCCGTTGGAGCAATGGGCGATGTAGAGCCCGCGTTCGTTGTCAAGCATATTCGTAAGAGTCTTATTTGTTTACTAAATATGGTGCAAAGATAACGACTTTTTGCTGTTTGGCAAATATTCTGCCATCTTTTCGCTCCTACAAACAAATAAAATCCAAATCCTTCGCCCTTCTGACAAAATCTTCGTACCTTTGCCAACAATATTAAACAAAAACGCACTTTTATGCTTAGACATTTTCTGACGCTTTGCTCGGCCACGCTGCTTTTAAGTTCGGCAGCTATGGCACAGCAAAACGATTTCCGCCCCATGGACGACGTGAACAAAGTCGTCGACCTGACGCTCGACAGCCTCGAAAAGGTGAAAACGGCTCGGCCCCTCGCCGGCAGCAGCCGCCGCGGCCAGAACCCTGTGCTCTTCCTCGTGGGCAACTCCACGATGCGCACCGGCACCAAGGGCAACGGCGACAACGGCCAGTGGGGATGGGGCTTCTACGAGCATAAATATTTCGACGAATCGAAGATTACCGTAGAGAACCAAGCCCTGGGCGGCACCAGCTCGCGCACGTTCTACCGCCAGCTCTGGCCCGACGTTAAGAAAGGCATCCGCCCGGGCGACTACGTAATCATCGAGCTCGGGCACAACGACAACGGACCCTTCGACAGCGGCCGCTGCCGCGCCACTATCCGAGGCATCTCGGCCACCGACTCGCTCGTAGTCACCCTCAAAGAAGGTCCGAACAAAGGCCAGACGGAGACAGTCTACAGCTACGGCGAATATATGCGTAAGTTCATCCGCGAGACGAGGGCCTTGGGAGCTCACCCGATACTGATGAGCCTCACGCCGAGGAAGAGAGGCGGCGAGGGCGAGGCCTGGCAGCCCGTCCGCGTCAACGAGGCCTTCGGTCTGTGGGCACGGCAGATTGCCGAGGAGATGAACGTGCCGTTCGTTGACCTCAACGAAATCTCTGCCAGCAAATACGAAAAGATGAGTTCGTGGAAGCTGAACTACCATTTCTACCTCGACAACATCCACACCTCCAAGTTCGGCGCAGAGCACAACGCACGCTGCGCGGCCGAGGGACTGATGGCCTGCCAGCATCCCGAGCTTCAGCCGCTGAAAGCGATGATGAAGGACCTCGACTTGCCGTCGACCGGCGTGAAGCGCCAAAAGGGAAAGCCCGTAGTGTTCATAACCGGTGACTCAACCGTGAAGAATACCGACAACGACTCCACCGGCATGTGGGGCTGGGGCTCGCAGGCATGGCGCATCTTCGACGAGGAGAAAATCACCTACATCAACTGTGCCATGGCCGGACGCTCGTGCCGCACATACCTGCGCGAAGGGCGCTGGGAGAAAGTCTACAACGACCTCCAGGCAGGCGACTTCGTGCTCATTCAGTTCGGCCACAACGACATCGGCGAATTGCACAAGGGGAAGCATCGCGGAGATATCCCCGGCGTGGCCGACACCAGCTGCGTAAGCCGCGTCACACTCAACGACGAAGCCTACAACGAGGTCGTCTACTCGTTCGGCTGGTACCTGCGCAAGATGATCGACGATTGCCGCGAAAAAGGCGCCACGCCCATTCTCGTCAGCCTGACGCCCCGCAACGAGTGGCCCGGCGGAAAGATTGAGCGCCGCAACGACTCGTACGGACGATGGTACCGAGCCGTGGCCGAGCAGACGGGTTGCGAGTTCCTCGACCTCCACAACATCACCGCCGACGCCCTCGACGCCATAGGATCTGAAGCTGCGAAACGATATTACAACCACGACCACACCCACACATCGCTCGCCGGAGCGCGATTGAATGCCATCGGCATTGCCATCGGACTGACCCGCAACGGCAGCCCTTTGGCAAAGTTCTTGCAATAGTTCAAACGAATACGTCCAGACGTATGCACCGACACGACCGTAGATATTGCTTGTTCGGTCGCGACCGAACAAGCAATTTGGCCAGTCTGTTTCCGCCATATTCCCAAGCTTATCTGCATAACCTATGGCACGTTGGACTGTTCTGGCCAAGAATATTTGTCTACGCACACAATAAAGCGGCACTTTCGCGCGTTTATATTATTGTTTCACGTGCACCCATACGCACAAAACAGCATCAGCAAGACACTCAAACACCGACATCAAAATGATAGAATACATCCGCGGCTCAATAGCCGAACTCACACCCACGCTGGCCGTGCTCGACGCCAACGGCGTAGGCTACGGCCTGAGCATAAGCCTCAACACCTATACCGCCATCCAAGGCCTCACGGGCGACGTGAAGCTCTACGCCTATGAAAGCATCCGCGAAGATGCCTACCAACTCTGGGGCTTCGCCACGAAGGTCGAGCGCGAGCTCTTCCTCCTGCTGACCAGCGTCAGCGGCGTCGGCGGCCAGAGCGCCCGCGTCATCCTCAGTTCCATGACGCCAGCCGAGCTCTGCGACGCCATCAGCCGCGGCGACGAACGCCTGCTGAAGTCAGCCAAGGGCGTGGGCGGCAAGACAGCCCAGCGCATCATCGTGGAGCTGAAGGACAAGATTGTCAGTCTCGGCATCGACGCCGCAGCGGGCTCGCCCTCGTCGCAACCGCTCTCGGCAGCCAACAAAGAGGTGCAGGACGAGGCCGTACAGGCCCTCACGATGCTCGGTTTCTCGCCCGCTCCGTCGCAGAAAGCCGTCGTAGGCATCCTGCGCGCAGAGCCCGATGCCAGCGTAGAGCGCGTCATTAAGCTGGCGCTGAAGATGCTGTAAGGAGATTGAAAATGATTATTGGAAATTGAAAAGAAGGAAATACATATCCGGTTTTATACTTGCCATTGTCTTGTTGGCAGGATATTTTTGTGGACTGAGCGAAGCACGCGCATCCGCTTTTCAATTTTCAATGTCAAATAATCAAGCCCCCGTTGATTCACTCCGCACCACACCACAGAAGACCGTCCCCGAGACCGTAGAAGACCTCGACACGGCAGCCGTAGCGCTGCGGCGCCCCGACAACCTCAAGCAGGTTGCCGAACTCGACTCGCTGACAGGCAACTACCGCATAGGCACCAAGCTCGGCACCGGCGGATACCTCAACACGCCCATCCTGATGACGCCCGAGGAATACCAGCAGTGGAGCCTCAAACGATCCATACAAAGCTACTATCGGCAACAGGGGCAGAAAGAGTTTGAGACCGAGGGCAAGAACAAGTTCGACTTCACCGACATCAACTTCGACCTCGGACCGGCCGAGAAAATATTCGGCCCTGGCGGCGTCAGCATCAAGACGCAAGGCTCGGCAGAACTGAAGATGGGCGCCAACCTCAAGAAGGTGAACAACCCGTCGCTGGCCGCCAACCGCCGCAAGACCGTAGGCTTCGACTTCGACGAGAAGATAAACCTCAGCGTCACGGGAAAGGTGGGCGACAAGGTGAACATGAACATCAACTACAACACCGAAGCCACCATGGAAGTCGACGCACAGCAGATGAAGCTGAAGTACGACGGCAAAGAGGACGAGATAGTGAAGCTCGTCGAAGCCGGCAACGTCTCGATGCCATCCAACTCCACACTCATCCACGGCGTATCAAGCCTCTTCGGACTGCGCACCGACCTGCAGTTCGGCAAGCTGAAGCTGCAGACCGTAGTCAGCCAGAAGAAGTCGGCCTCGAAAAGCGTCAACTCTAAAGGCGGCTCGCAGACGACAAACTTCGACATCTCAGTCGACGACTACGAGGAGAACCGCCACTTCTGGCTCTCGCACTTCTTCCGCGACAACTACGACCGATGGATGCGCACGCTGCCGACCATAGCCAGTGGAGTGACAATCAAGCGCGTAGAGCTGTGGGTGACGAACAAGACTTCAGCCACGCAGAACAACCGCAACCTCATCGCCTTCGTCGACCTCGGCGAGGCAAAGCACATCTGGAACACGGCATGGAGCGGCACCGCACAGGCCCAACCCGACAACCGCTCCAACGACCTCTACCAGACGATCATCAGCCAGCACCCCTCCGCACGCGACATCAGCCAGGCCATGAACGAGCTCGACGCCATACCAGGCTTCGCCGGAGGCGCCGACTACGACAAGCTACAGAGCGCACGCCTGCTCTCGTCGTCGGAATACACCATCAACAACGCCCTCGGCTACGTCTCGCTCAACTTCCAACTGCAGCCCGATGAAGTGCTCGCCGCGGCCTTCGAATACACCTACAACGGACAGACCTATCAAGTGGGCGAATTTGCCAGCGACCTCACCGACAACACACAGTGCCTCTACGTCAAAGCCATCAAGAGCACCAGCTCGTCGCCCCGCATGGGCAACTGGCCGCTGATGATGAAAAACATCTACGACCTCGGAGCAACGTCAACTCAGCGCGAGAAGTTCCGCCTCGACATCAAATTCCAGAACGACACAGCCGGCGTCTATCAGACCTACCTGCCCGAGGCACGCCTCAAAAGCACTCCGCTGCTTCGCGCCCTGAACCTCGACCGCCTCGACAACAACAACCGCGCCAACTCCGACGGACAGTTTGACTACGTCGAGGGATACACCATCTCCAAGGGACGCATCATATTCCCCGTGGCAGAGCCCTTCGGCGACCACCTGCGCCAATGGATAGGCAACGACGCCATAGCCGACAAATACTGCTTCGACGCACTCTACGACAGCACCAAGACCATTGCCAAGCAGATGGCCGAGCAGAACAAATTCCTCCTCTCAGGACGCTACAAAGGCACCAACGGCGCCCAGATAGACCTCGGAGCCACTAACATAGCACCCGGAAGCGTACACGTCACCGCCGGCGGACAAGAGCTGCAGGAGAACGTCGACTACCGCGTGGACTACTCAATGGGCATCGTCACCATTCTGAACCAGAGCATCATAGAGTCGAACACCAAGGTCAGCGCAAGCGTAGAATCAAACGAAACCTACGGAATGCAACGCAAAACGATGCTCGGCGTCAACTGGGACTACGAGTTCTCGAAGAACTTCGTCGTCGGAGGAACCTTCCAATTCCTCAACGAGCAACCGCTAACCACGAAGGTCAACATGGGCGAAGAGCCCCTGAAGAACACCCTTTGGGGCCTGCACATGGACTGGAAGAAAGAGGCCCAATGGCTCACTACGGCTCTCAACGCATTACCGCTCCTCCACTTCTCGGCACCTTCACAGATAGCTTTCAGCGCCGATTTCGCACAACTCATAGCAGGGCAGAACCGCAAAGTGCAAGGCGGAGCCTCATACATGGACGACTTCGAGAACACCAAGAACCGCATGAGCATCTCCGCACCTTCGATGTGGATGATGTCATCCGTGCCCACAGCCTTCGAGGGCTCTAAGCTCACCGGAGACGTTCGCAGCGGATACCAGCGCGCACTGCTCTCGTGGTATTACATCGACCCTATCTTCACTCGGCGGAGTTCATCGCTTACACCTTCACACATCAAGAGCGACCTCAACCAACTCTCCGACAGCTACGTCCGTGAAGTCTACGAGCGCGAACTGTATCCTAACAAACAACTCAACTCCTACAGCGAAGCAGCATCGCTCAACGTACTCAACCTCGCCTACTACCCTACCGAGCGCGGAGCCTACAACCTCAACCCCGACCTCGACAGCCGCGGCCGGCTGTTAAGCCCGAAGGAGAACTGGGGCGGCATGATGCGCAAGACCGATAACCCGGACTTCGAGGCTCAGAACATCGAATACATAGAATTCTGGATGCTCGACCCCTTCCTCTACACCGGCGACGACCGCAGCTACGGAGGCGAGCTCTACATCGACCTCGGCGAGGTCTCAGAGGACATCCTCAAGGACGGCAAGAAGTTCTACGAAAGCGGCCTGCCCATCGACGACGACACGCGCTACTACGAGAACACACTCTGGGGACGCGTGCCTGTAGGCACCAGTGTTACCTACGCTTTCAACAACGAAAGCGGAGCACGCACCCGCCAAGACGTGGGCCTCAACGGCATCAACTCAGAGCAGGAGCGCACCTACGGCATCTATCAAGAATATCTTGCGCAGATTCAGGGCAAGGTGTCGCCCGAAGTCTTCGACAGCATCTGGGCCGACCCGGCCGGCGACGACTACCACTACTATCGCGGCTCGGATTTCGACCGCAACCGCGTAGGCATTCTCGAGCGATACAAACGCATAAATATGCCCGAAGGCAACTCGCCCGACACACAGAACTCGCCCGAAAGCTATGAGACAGCCTACAAGACGACACCCGACGTAGAGGACCTTAACCAAGACTACACACTCAACGAGTACGAGAAATTCTTCCAATATCACGTCAGCATACACCCTCAGGACACCGTCATTGGGCGCAACTACATAGCCGACATTCGCCGCATTACAGCCAAACTGCGCAACGGAGAGAAGCGCGAAGAGCGTTGGTTCCAGTTCCGTATACCGCTCGAGGAATATGAGCGGGCCTACGGATGCATCACCGACTTCACCAGCATACGCTTCGTGCGCATGTTCCTCACGGGCTTTGAGAAGCCTATTATCCTACGCTTTGCCACGCTCGACCTCGTGCAGGCCGACTGGCGGCAGTACGAGCAGGCGCTGTACTCCGGACAAGCTCCGTCAGTGACGGCAACGCTCGAGGTCAGCGCAGTGAATATCGAGGAGAACAACGAGAAACAGCCCGTCAACTACGTTTTGCCCCCAGGCATCTCGCCCATCACTGACCCGGCCCAGACTCAGCTCGTAGAACAGAACGAGCAGGCTCTCTCGCTCATCGCCAAGAACCTCTCGCCTGGCGATGCCCGCGCCGTGTTCAAGAACTGCAACTACGACATGCGCCAGTACAAGCACCTGCAGATGTTCGTCCACGCCAACGCTCTGGCCAACGACATCACCGAGCTGCGCGACGGCGAGACATCTGTATTCCTGCGCATCGGTTCGGACTACAAGTCGAACTTCTACGAGTACGAGGTGCCCCTGCAGCTGACGCCTGAGCGCATGTACGACCGCTACAACCCCAACGACTGTCGCACAGTGTGGCCGGCAGAGAACATGATTGACATCAACCTCTCAAAGCTCACTGCCGTCAAGAAAAACCGCAACCGCGACAAGAGCCTCGGTAACGCCAGCTTCAACCAGGAATACAGCGAGTTCGACGCCGACCGTCCCAACAACCGCATCACCGTCATGGGCAACCCCACACTGGGCGAGATAAAGACCATAATGATTGGCGTGCGCAACAACGGACGCACGGTCAAGAGCGTCGAGGTATGGGCCAACGAGCTGCGCCTGCAGGAATTCTCCAACGAAGGTGGCTGGGCTGCACAGGCCGCCCTCAACATCCAGCTCTCAGACCTCGGCAGCGTAAACGTGCAGGGCCACTACGAGAAAGCCGGTTTCGGAGGCATTGAGCAAAGCGTCAGCGAACGCTCAAACGACAACACCTTCGACTACACCATCACCACACAGATGGATCTCGGCAAGCTGCTGCCGCCCAAGGCCAAGGTCAACTTCCCGATGTACTACAGCTATGCCAAGGAGACTATCAGCCCCAAGTACAACCCCCTCGACACCGACATGGAACTCTCCGATGCCCTCGATGCAGCTTCTACCAAACATGAGAAGGACAGCATCACCAGCCTGACCACGCAAAAGCAGATATCGAAGAGCCTGTCCTTCACTGGCGTAAAGGTGAACGTGCAGACGCGCAAGCATCCTATGCCCTACGACCCCGCCAACTTCACCTTCAACTACAGCCACACTCACACCTACAACACAGGCGAGACGACCGTCTACGAGCACGAGCGCACCTGGCGAGGCGGCATGAACTACAGCTGGACTCCCAACTGGAAAGCATGGGAACCCTTCAAGAACATGAAGTCGAAGTCGAAATGGCTCGACCTGGTGAAGGCTCAGAACCTGAACTTCGCGCCCCAGAGCCTGACGTTCAACACGGACATCGTACGCAACTACATGGAGATTCAGGAACGCGACATGGACAATCTGGAATCGCCTAACGCCATACCCGTGCGATGGACGCCCTCTTTCCTCTGGAACCGCGAGTTCAACCTGCGATGGGACCTTACCAAAGCCCTCCATTTCACCTTTCAAAGCGGCACACACGCTGAGATTGAAGAGCCATACACACCCGTCAACAAAGACCTCTACTTCGATAGCTTCGCAGCATGGAAGGACAGCGTGATGCACAGCATCCGCGGCTTCGGGACGCCGCTCGACTACTCACAGGCCGTGCAAGCATCCTACAAAGTGCCTCTCGAGAAGATTCCGGCCTTCGACTGGATATCCGTGGATGGCACCTATCAGGGTAACTACTCGTGGAAGCGCGGTGCAGAGCTCGACGACGGCAGCACGCTGGGCAACACCATCAGCACACAACGAGCCGTCAACCTCAATGGCAAGCTCAACATGGAGACGCTCTACAACCATAGCACTTTCCTCAAAGATGCCAACAAACGCTTCTCGACATCAACCATCAAGAGCGAAGGCAAGAAGAAAGACCAGGCCAAACTGAAAGAGCGCGAAGCCAAGAAGAAGGAAGAAGCCGAAGCGGCCAAGAAACTCGCTGAAGCCCAGAAGAAAGCGGCCGCAGGCGACAGCACGGCGCTCAAAGCCCTGCAGGATCCCTCTCAGGCCAAGATTCAAGGCAACGCCAAAGGCATCAGCCAGCAGAAGAAGCAGATTAAGGGCTTCGCGGGCGAGGTGCTGCTGCCCGACTCCGCCGTCGACCTCAAGCACAACCAGAAGAGCAAGCGCATCGTAGTCACTGCCAAAGACGAAAGCGGCAAGGCATATAAGCTGAAGTATAAGATCGTAGACGAAAACACCATACGCATCAAGCCGCCCAAGGAAATGCTCGCAGCTGCAAAGAAAGCACAGAAAGAGGCTCGCCGCAAAGCCAAGGAAGAGGCCGACAGTCTGGCTGCCATCCCCGACAGCCTGGCCACGGCGCCTGCCGACAGCCTCAGCCTCGCTGATGCCATCGAGCCCCCGACCGACGATACCCCCAAAGCCTCGGAAGAGAAAGCCGACGGCAAGCCCCAACGACCGCAGAGCCCCAAAGAGAGGCAAATGGCCCTGATGAGAGAGAGAGCCGAGAGGATGGCCCAGCGGCAGAAAACGTCAGCCGGCGCCGACTCTACAACCGAAGCCAACGGCCTCCAGCCCCTGCCCTTGCGCGTCAACGTAGTGGCCAAGCCGAAGCTCGAGGATCAGAAATGGTACCAGTGGACGCAGGCAGGAGCGCGCTTCCTGATGATGCTGCGCAACGTCAGCGTCAGCTATCGCAACACCTACGCGCTGACGCTTCCTGGCTTCATGCCCAACGTCGGCGACATGCTCGGACAGAGCCGCCACGGAGGCGCTATGGCGCCCGGTGCCGGCTTCGCCTTCGGATTCGTCAACGACGGATTCATCGACCGCGCGCAAGACGAGGGCTGGCTGCTCAACAGCGACAGCGTGGCTACGCCCGCTGCCTCCAACACTATGGAGGACCTTCAGCTCAAGGCCACCCTCGAGCCTCTGCCCGACCTCAAGATTGACCTCAACGCCAGCCGCACCGTCAATGGTTCCAAGAACATACAATATATGTACGCCGGCAGTCCTACAACGCGCACCGGGTCGTTCAACATGACCACCATCAGCCTGCGCACAGCTTTCCAGAGCCGCGGCAATGCCTCCAACGGCTACGACAGCAAGGCCTTCCGCCGCTTCCAGGAATACCTCGGCATCATGCAAGGGCGCGTAGAAGGGCGATACATGGGCACACGCTACCCCGAGGCCACGGGCATGAGCGGGACGTTCAACCCCGAGAACGGAACCGTAGACACCTACAGCGGCGACGTGATGATTCCGGCCTTCCTCGCTGCCTACACAGGCAAGCGCGCCGCAGCCACGCCGCTCGACATCTTCCCGTCCGTAGCGCGCATCCTGCCCAACTGGAGCCTCTCATACAAAGGCCTGGGCAACTTGCCATGGGTGCGCGACCATCTGAAGAGCGTCACTCTGACCCACGGCTACAAGAGCATCTATGCCGTAGGCTCCTACAACAGCTACTCCTCGTGGGTGGAATACCTCGGAGGCAACGACATGGGTTACGTCATGAACACCACGACCGGTCTCTACGCCCCTTCGTCGATGTACGACATCTCCACCGTGAGCATCAACGAAGCCTTCTCGCCGCTCATCGGACTGAACGTGACGATGCAGAACAACATGACCGTGAAGCTGGAGTACCGCAAGACGCGCGTGCTGACGCTCTCGATGACGTCGGCACAGATCAACGAAGCCAGCTCGGCCGACCTCGTCTTCGGGTGGGGATATAAGATCGACGACTTCAAGATAGCCCAGCTCTTCTCCGGCAAGAGCAGCAGCCAGAAAGCCGCCTCGAAGAACAAAGGCCGACAAAAGGCCGGCACTGAGCAGGACGACAGCAAGCCCGGCAGCCGCAACCAGAGCTCCACAAGCCGGCGCAGCAACTTCGCCCATTCGCTGAACCTGCGCTTCGACTTCTCGCTGCGCAACCAAGATGCCATCACGCGCAACATCCAGACGTCGCTCTCTGAGGCCACCAGCGGCAACCGGGCCGTCAAGACCAGTTTCATCGCCGACTACGCCATGAGTCGCTACGTAACCTTCTCGCTCTACTACAACCGCCAGCGCAACCAGCCGCTGCTCTCGTCTTCGGCCTACCCGACCATTACCCAAGATTTCGGCGTAAACCTGAAGCTGATGCTGACACGTTAAACAAATTTAAAAAAAGGCTTAAGCTAATCGGGCAAAAGGCTTAAGCTAATTGGCAAAAAGGCTTAAGCTAATTCCCCGGAAGGCTTAAGCCTTTTTTTTGCCCCCTTAAGTTCTGCCGGCGCCAGGCCATAGGGCCGACAACCGCGCGTCAGCCCTTATTTTAAATCAAGAAAAGAGTTTTGCAAAAAAAAAGTGGCTTAGCATAGGCTTTTTCTCATTATAATTAACTACCTTTGCACCGCCTTTCGTGAGAAAGAATGTTTGCATACACACATTAAAATTATATATATATAGCAATAAGCATTAACGCCACCTACCCCCTATCAACAGCTATGGAACTTAATGCCCTCACGGCCATATCGCCCATCGACGGCCGTTACAGAACAAAGGCACAATCGCTCGACCAGTACTTTTCTGAATATGCACTTATCCGCTACCGCGTGCGAGTAGAGATAGAATACTTCATTGCCCTTTGCGAGCTGCCGCTGCCCCAGCTGGCTGACTTCCCCCACAACTTATTCACGGACCTGCGCGCCATCTACGAGGCATTCTCGCAGAGCGATGCCGCACGCGTCAAGGACATCGAGAGCGTGACCAACCACGACGTCAAGGCCGTAGAATACTTCATCAAGGAGCGCTTCGATGCCATTGGCGGCCTCGAGGCCTACAAGGAATTCATTCATTTCGGGCTCACCTCGCAGGACATCAACAACACCAGCGTACCGCTTAGCATAAAGGAAGCCATGGCTGAGGTCGTCGTTCCCCAGATGCAGCAGCTCGTAGCCGCGCTGGCCGCAATGGCAGAGGAGTGGAAAGACACCCCCATGCTGGCCAAGACCCACGGCCAGCCAGCTTCGCCCACACGCCTGGGCAAGGAAATCAAGGTGTTTGAATATCGCCTCTCACGCCAGATGGCCATGTTGCTCGACTGCCCCATCACGGCTAAGTTCGGAGGTGCCACGGGCAACTTCAACGCACACCACGTAGCCTACCCCGACATCGACTGGCGCGCCTTCGGAAACAACTTCGTAAGCCAGAGCCTCGGGCTCGAGCGCGAACAATGGACGACACAAATCTCCAACTACGACTGCCTGGCTGCTCTCTTCGACGCCCTGCGCCGCATAGCCACTATAATCATCGACCTCGACCGCGACATTTGGCAGTACATCTCCATGGGATACTTCCGCCAGCGCGTCAAGGCCGGAGAGGTTGGCAGCAGCGCTATGCCACACAAGGTAAACCCCATCGATTTCGAAAACTCAGAAGGCAACCTCGGCATAGCTGCAGCCATACTCGGCCACCTCTCTGACAAGCTGCCAGTGAGCCGCCTGCAACGCGACCTCACCGACTCCACGGTGCTGCGCAACGTTGGCGTGCCACTCGGACACATCGCTATAGCTATCCAGAGCACGCTCAAAGGCCTCGGCAAACTGCTGCTCAACGAAGAAGCACTCAAGCGCGACCTCGACAACAATTGGGCCGTAGTAGCAGAAGCCATCCAGACTATACTTCGCCGCGAAAGCTACCCCAATCCCTACGAAGCGCTCAAAGCTCTGACCCGCACAGGGGCAGCCATCAGCCACGACACAATTTCAAACTTCATAGAGACACTTGACGTCAGCGAGGCTGTGAAAGCCGAGTTGCGCCAAATCACACCAAACAATTACACAGGTATTTAAAAGAAATGGAAAACAACGACGAAAAGTGGCGCGAGAATTTCGCGCAGAACGACAACAACGAAGAGAACAAAAGCTATGGCAACCAAGGTCGCACGCCACGGCCTCGGATTCAGCGCCCCGTCTATGGCAGCAATGCCGACGGCGAGCGACGCACCTACCAGCCTCGCAACAGCTACAACCATGAGGGTGGCTACCAATCACGCTTCAACCGTGAAGGAGGAGCACAACAGCAGAACGAAGGAGGCTACCGCTCACGCTTCAATCGCGAAGGAGGCTACCAGCAGCGCGAAGGTGGCTACCAGCCACGCTTCAACCGCGAAGGAGGCTACCAGCAACGCGAGGGAGGCTACCAGCAACGTTTCAACCGCGAAGGAGGCTACCAGCAACGCGGTGGCTACCAGCAGCGCGGAGGCTATGGCCAACAGCGTGAAGGAGGCTACGGACAGCAACGTGGAGGCTACCAGCAACGAGGTGGCTACCAGCAACGAGGAGGCTATGGCCAGCAACGCGGAGGCTACGGACAACAGCGCGGAGGCTACGGACAGCAACGTGGCAACTTCGGCGGGCGACGCGGTCAAGGCTACGACCCCAACGCAAAATATAGCTTCAAGAAACGTATCGAATACTCCGAGGCACACATCGACCCCGAAGCACCCATCCGCCTGAACAAGTTCCTGGCCAACGCCGGCGTATGCTCACGTCGCGAGGCTGATACGTTCATCGAGGCCGGCGTAGTCAGCGTCAACGGCGTAGTCGTCACCGAACTCGGCACGAAAGTCAAGCGCACAGACGAAGTGAAGTTCCACGACCAGCCGGTGAAGATAGAGAAGAAAGTCTACGTCCTTCTCAACAAGCCCAAGGACTACGTCACCACCAGCGACGACCCCCAGAACCGCAAGATCGTCATGGACCTTGTCAAGGGTGCTTGCGACGAGCGCATCTATCCTGTCGGACGACTCGACCGCAACACTACAGGCGTGCTCCTGCTCACCAACGACGGCGAGCTCGCATCTAAACTCACACACCCCCAGTACCTCAAGAAGAAGATATACCACGTCACTACCGACAAACCCGTCACCGCTGCCGATATGCGTCAGATTGCAGAAGGCATTCAGCTCGACGACGGAGAAATCCACGCCGACGCTGTAGAGTACGCCCACGCTACCGACAAGAAGCAGGTAGGCATAGAGATACACAGCGGCCGCAACCGCATCGTACGCCGCATCTTCGAGCACCTCGGCTACAAAGTCACCAAGCTCGACCGCGTACTCTTTGCCGGACTGACGAAGAAGAACGTCAAGCGCGGCGACTGGCGCTACCTCACAGAGCAGGAAGTGAACATGCTGCGCATGGGGGCATTCGAATAAGTGAATAGTGAAAAGAGAAAAAAACAACAAAAGAAATGAAGAGGACAAAAGTCATAGACGCGCTGAAGCGTACAGACTTCGGCAGCGAGATTACTGTCATGGGTTGGGTACGTTCAAAGCGGGGCTCAAAAGGTATATTCTTTGTAGCTTTGAACGACGGCTCCACCATCAAAAACATACAAATAGTGGGCGAAGACCAGAACTTCGACGAGGAAATGGTGAAACTCATCACTACTGGTGCATGCCTCAAGGTAAGCGGTGTGCTGGTCGAGAGCCCTGCAGCCGGACAGGCAAGCGAGATCCAGGCTAAGGCAATCGAAGTGCTTGGCACCTGCGACAGCACCTACCCGATGCAGAAGAAAGGACAGACGTTTGAGTTCATGCGCCAACATGCCCACATGCGTCTGCGCACCAACACTTTCGGTGCCGTCATGCGCATACGCCACAATATGGCCATGGCCATCCACACCTACTTCCACGAGCACGGCTTCTTCTACTTCCACACGCCCCTCATCACAGCCTCCGACTGCGAGGGCGCCGGCAACATGTTCCAGGTGACCACGAAGAACCTCTACGACCTGAAGAAGGACGAGCAGGGCAAGATCATCTACGACGACGACTTCTTCGGCGAACAGACCTCCCTCACCGTGAGCGGGCAGCTCGAAGGCGAGCTCGGAGCCACGGCACTCGGAGCCATCTACACCTTCGGGCCCACCTTCCGCGCCGAGAACTCCAACACACCGCGCCACCTGGCCGAATTCTGGATGATAGAGCCCGAGGTAGCCTTCCTCGACCAGGAAGAGCTCATGGACCTCGAGGAAGACTTCATCAAATACTGCGTACGCTGGGCTCTCGACCACTGCCAGGACGACCTCGAGTTCCTCAACCGCATGATCGACAAGACACTCATAGAGCGCCTCGAAGGCGTGCTGAAAGAGGACTTCGTACGCCTGCCCTACACCGAGGGCATACGCATCCTGCAGGAAGCCATCAAGAACGGCCACAAGTTTGAGTTCCCATGCCAATGGGGCGACGACCTGGCCAGCGAGCACGAGCGCTACCTCGTAGAGGAGCACTTCCGCAAGCCCGTCATCATGACCGACTATCCGCGTGCCTTCAAGTCGTTCTATATGAAGCAGAACACGCCCGTAGATGCCGCCAACCCCGACGGAGCATCCGTAGGCTACCGCGGTGCCGTAGCACCAGGCCCTACGATGCAGGGCACCGACGTCCTCTTCCCCGCCATCGGCGAGATCATCGGCGGCAGCGTGCGTGAGGCCGACTACGACAAGCTCATGGGCGAAATCGAGCGCCGCGAGATGGACCAGACACATCTGTGGTGGTACATCGACACGCGCCGATGGGGCAGCTGCCCCCACGCCGGCTTCGGCCTGGGCTTCGAGCGCCTCATCCTCTTCGTCACGGGCATGCAGAACATCCGCGACGTCATACCCTTCCCGCGTACGCCAAAGAACGCTGCGTTCTGACAAGCCGGCAAGCGGACACACAAAAAAGGCTCCACGACAACATTTGTGGAGCCTTTATTATTTATCTGTCATCAGCGTTCGTCTGCTGCATCGATATCTATCTTGCGGACATAGAACTTGGCCTTGGCACACAGCTCATCGAAGTGGTTTCGCATATCGAACAGCAAACGTTGCTGTGTGTAGTAGGCCTCGTTGGTACGGCCGTTTATGCGTGGCGCCATCTGTTCGAAGGCCTGCTGCGCAGCCTTGAGGCGCTGCTCGTAGCGCGCTATGCTGTCGCGCGTCTCCATCAGTTCGACGCTGTCGAGCGTCAGGATGGCGGCACGCCGCACATTGAGAGCCGTAGGATGCTGACGCCGCAGACTCATGATGGTGTCGCGCGCAGCTGCAAACTGCTTACGACTCATGAGCTGCCGTGCCTCGTCAAGCTGACGCTCGGCCATCAAGTCGGAAGCCTCCTCGGCCGACCGGCATGAGGCCAGTGCGACGAGCAAAGCCGCCAAAGACGCTAATATGTAAGTGTAACGTAACATCTTGAGTGCAAAAGTACGAGTTTATTTAAAAAACTCAGCCTACGACAGGCATAAGTCAACCTTTTTTATTACTTTTGCGCCGTTTTTAACAAGGCTTAAACAATATGCGACACCTAACACGCCAGCAACTCACCGAACTTCTGTCTGCTCCTATCTTCCACACCATAAGCCAGACGGCCGATACGCTCGGCGTGGAATGTTATGTCGTAGGCGGCTTCGTGCGCGACCTGTTTCTCGAACGGCCGTCTAAGGACATTGATGTGGTGTGTGTCGGCAGCGGTATCGAGCTGGCTAAGGCTGTAAGTAAGCGGTTGGGACGAGGAGTGCACCTCAGCGTCTTCCGCAACTTCGGCACGGCGCAGCTTAAGGGCAGGGATTTGGAAGTGGAGTTCGTAGGCGCACGCCGCGAGAGCTACAGCCACGACTCGCGCAAGCCCATCGTTGAGGACGGCACGCTCGAGGACGACCAGCAGAGGCGCGACTTCACCATCAACGCCCTGGCCGTGTGCCTCAACAGCCATCGCTTCGGCGAACTCGTCGACCCATTCGACGGCATATGGGACCTCGAGGACCGCATCATAGCTACGCCTCTCGACCCAGACGTCACCTTCTCCGACGACCCTTTGCGCATGATGCGTGCCATCCGCTTTGCCACACAGCTCAACTTCGAGATTGAGCCCGAGACGTTCGAAGCACTACATCGCAACCGAGAGCGCATCAGCATCATCTCGGGCGAACGCATAGCCGACGAGTTGCAGAAAATCATGGAGTCCGACGCTCCTGCTCGCGGGTGGGAGTTGCTCTTCCAGTGCGGCTTGCTCGACATTATCTTCCCCGAGTTGGCTGCCCTGCAGGGCGTAGAGACGCGCGGCGGACGTTCCCACAAGGATAACTTCTGGCATACGCTCGAGGTGCTGACAAACATTGTTAATGAAGAATTAAGAATTAAGAATGAAGAAATGCAGGCTCCTGCTAACATCTCAAACGACTCTCATCCTTCATCCGGAGGTGAAGCCGACATTCTTCATTCCTCATTCCTCTGGCTCCGCTGGGCTGCACTGCTCCACGACATAGGCAAGCCGCGTTCCAAGCGCTGGGACCCCGTGCAAGGTTGGACGTTCCACAACCACAACTACATAGGCGAGAAGATGGTGCCGCAAATCTTCCGCCGCCTGAAGCTACCGCTCGACGAGCGGATGAAGTACGTCCAGAAACTCGTCTCGCTGCACATGCGACCTATAGCCATCGCCGACGACGAGGTCACCGACTCTGCCGTACGCCGCCTGCTCTTCGAGGCTGGCGACGACATCGACGACCTGATGCTTCTATGCGAAGCTGACATCACATCGAAGAACGAGCAGCGCAAGCAACGCTTCCTCGACAATTTCCAGCTCGTACGCCAGAAGCTCATCGACCTCGAGGAGCGCGACCGCATCCGCAATTTCCAGCCGCCTGTCAGCGGCGACGAGATAATGGATCGCTACGGCTTGACGCCCTCACGCCCAGTGGGGGTGCTGAAAGAGGCCGTTAAGGATGCTATCCTCGACGGTGTGATTCCCAACGAGCACGATGCCGCCCTCGCCTTCGTCGACCGTAAAGCCAAAGCTATGGGCCTAACGCCTAAAAAATAGCTGAAAACGGAACGCTCACGCGCACGCACGCACGTACATATAATTAATTAATGTGTACGATTCAGGCTCTTGTGGATGCAGTAAGTCACCACGCCCCAGATGACGCCCGACTGTTCGGGCGTTATTCGTATGCGTTTGTAGTCTTTGTTGTGAGGCACCAGCCACACCGTGCCATGCTCCTTCTCTGAGAGGTCGAGTTCCTTAATCGTGAAGCCGTCCTCCTCACCTCCCACGAAAGCCACTACGATATCGCCATGCTGAGGCTCCACGGCACGATCCACAACGAGCAAGTCGCCCGGCATGATGCCTGCCTCAACCATCGACTCGCCCTTGACACGGGCATAAAACGTTGCCTCGCGATGCTGTATGAGTTCGCGGTTGAGGTCTATTGTCTCCTCTTCATAATCGGTGGCCGGCGAAGGAAAACCCGCACGAATGCCCTCGGGGAAAAACGGAAGCGCCATCTTCGGGCCCACTTCCACGGTCAGAAATTCTACTTCGTTTGGCATAACCATTCTGTTTGTTTCGGGCACAAAGTTACGAAGTTTTTCATAAATAAGGGCTTTTATTCGCAAAAGATGATATATCTTTGCCACAGATTCATTCGTCATTCGTCACTCGTCATTCGTCACTCGTCATTCGTCACTCGTCATTCGTCATTAAAACACCTCCCATGTACGCTCTCGTCGATTGTGATAACTGCTATGTCTCGTGCGAGCGGGTTTTCAACCCGTCGCTCGAAGGGAAGGCTGTCGTTGTGCTCTCGAACAACGATGGCTGCGTCGTCGCGCGCTCGCCGGAGGCCAAGGCCATGGGCATCCCCGAGGGCCTCCCCTTCTATCAGCTGCCGCAACGTTTCCCGGGCCGCGAGATTCATGCCCTCAGCAGCAACTATACGCTCTACGGCGACATGTCGGCACGTGTGATGAGCCTGCTACGCCAGAGCGCACCTGAGATCTTCGTCTACAGCATCGATGAGGCGTTCCTGACGCTGCCCGAATCGAAATATACCGATACGGATTTCAAGACGTGGGGCGAAACCTTAGCCGCCAAGGTGCGTCGCTGGACGGGCATGCCCGTGAGCATCGGCATAGCGCCCACGAAGACGCTCGCCAAGGTAGCGAGCAAGTTTGCCAAGCGCTACCCCGGCTACCGCAAATGCTGCGTCATCGAGGGCGACGAGCAGCGGCAGAAAGCTCTGTCTCTGTTTCCCGTGGCCGACGTCTGGGGCATAGGGCGCCGCTCGGCACTGCGCTTAGAGGCGGCAGGCATTCTTACGGCGTTCGACTTCACACACCTCGATGCCGCCACGGTGCAACGCGCCATGACCGTTACGGGCTTACGCACCTGGCAGGAGCTACACGGCCGCGACTGCATCAGCCTCGACCACCTGCCCCGCAAACAGACGATTTGCACCAGCCGCAGTTTCCCTAAGATGCTGACCGCGCGCGACGAACTGGCCGTAGCCGTCTCGTCCTTCGCCGCTCGCTGCGCATTCAAGCTCAGACAGCAGAGGAGCCTGGCGCAGTACGTCACCACGTTCATCTCTACGAACCCTTTCCGCGACGACCTCGAGCAGAGCAGCATAGCACACTCCACGCCATTGCCGGCGCCGGCAGCCTCCGACCCGGAGATTGTCAGAGGCGCACTCGAAGCGCTCGATGCCTGCTTCCGCTCAGGATTCCGCTGGAAGCGTGCCGGCGTCGTCGTCAGCGGCATCGTGCCTGAGGATGAGCTGCAGACCAGTTTCCTCGACATACCTGCCGAGATGAAAAAGAAGTTCATGGAAGTGTCAGCCGTGGCCGACAAGATAAACAAGCGACATGGCGACGAGAGCCTGCAGCTGGCAAGTGCCATGCGCCGACCCGACCCCGCCACGGGCAAGGCGCTCACCTTCCGCAACAGCATACTGCACGCCTATCGGTCGCCGTTCTACACGACCGACATAAGAGATATAATTGAGGTAATATAGTGATTGTATTAATTAGGCAATAATATATCAGTTGACCCTGATCAGCGCATGATAACGTATACTCTGGCCGTAAAACCAGAAACGACTTGTCTGATCGGCAGCTGAAACCGGTTGAAACCGCAAACACGACTGGGCGCGTAGCAGAATTCGACTGGGACTTTTGCGGTTCGGTCGCGACCGAACAAGCAAAACTCTTAAGACATCCTGCCACAGCGCAGCCTGAATCCTGTCACCCCTTTGGGGCTTTCGGGGCAACTGCTATGTTATTGCCTAACTTAATCCCGCATCTCCTGAAACGTCAGCTCGTAGAAGCAGGGATAGACGCCCGACTGCGCGTTGGACTGCCCCTGCGAGTGGGGCACTATCATGCGCACCTTGGCTATCTTGTCGTCGGCCGTGCCCTGACGGCCTATGCGTATATAAGTGAAGGGGATGAGCCACCCCTTGGGCACGGCCGTGGAGTTGTAGATCCTGTAGAAGGCGCCGCCGCCGTTCTCGAGATTAAACGAAGCCGTGAAGGTGCCGTAGGAATTAGAGATATTGATGATGTCGGGCGTCGTAGAATAGTAGAGGACATCAGAGCGCGACTGCAGCGTGTCGGCCAGAATATTGTACTCTATGTAACGCGTAATGATGCGCTTCGACTGTCCATGAGCCAGCTTAGCCCCCGCGCCCTGGCGCACGATCTGCATGTAGATGCCCGACCCCGAGAAGAGCACGTACTCGTTCTTCGTGACGTCGGTGGTGCTGTCCTGGCGGTAGAACTGCTCCTCGCTGATGACATTGATGCGCCCTACGTGCACTACCGTGTCGCCGTCGCTGGAGAGGATAGCCACATCCTGACTCAGGAAACCATTGATAGCCTTACGCTCCTTCTCCTTCTGGTCGGCGTAAGTCTCGCCTTTGTTGCACGAAGTGACGAACATTACTGCCGCTAAAGCCACGAAGCCTACGGCCTGGAAAAATCTATGTCTAATCATAATCATTCTAACATAATCTACGGCTGCGCTTCGCAGCCTGTGCATTGCGGGTGCAAAGGTACAAAGAAATGAAGAAACGGGAACGAAGAAACGAGATTTATTTGAGTGAAAAAAGGAAAATGAGCTTTAGAAATGTTAAAAACGAAACAATTTCGGGAAAATGCTTGGTCTCTATCAGAAAAACATCTACTTTTGGCCCGCCAAAATGAACGGCAACTATCATAAAAAACATTTTTAGGTACATGAGAACAAAAAGCATCAACCCGCTCGGCAGCAGCGCCGCGGCGTCGTGAAGCCTATGCCTTGCGAAGTTGCAGCATGCTTTGGCATGATGAGGGGATTGATGTGCGTTCTTTGACTTATTGTACTATCGTCGTTTTTTGTGATAGAGATTCCTAACCTTGAGACTCTCTATGGATACCTACGGGCTCGTGCTCGCGCACTAGCCCGTTCTCTCTTGCGCCCTTATCCGTAAGGGCTTTACGTATGTTTATTACTATGATGAATGATTATGTTTTTTAGATTTATGGAGAACACTTACAGACTTATCGACGGCTTCAGAGAGCAAAGCCGTGACACTATTGAAAGACACCTGGACCGACTGGCAGATAATTATGCCGTCTACTCTGAACACCTGAAGAGCAAAAGCCCCTATCTGCAGAACAACGATATCTATGTCTACGTCCACAAAGCGTGCATAGTAGTGGCTTGCACAGATAATGCTGACGGCCGCGACGAATTGGCCGACGAGCAATGCATGAATGGCGAAGCGCCTCTCTACGTCACCGAGGACAGCCACCGCGTAAGCCCCGTATGGCAACTCGGCGAAACCATCAGACTGATGAAAATAAAGATGAGAGAGGCTCACATCGACACGTTCGCCGTTTTGGGCGTGCTGCTCTCCGGCAGCAACTTCGTCAATGCCGACGACATGAGAATGAAGTGGGAGGACCAGGACATCTTGGTCTTCGACAACTTGAAGAACCTCAAGGAGTGGAGGATCGGAGTCAACGCTGATGCAGACCTCCCGTATGGCCCAGACATCATGACTGCCATCGAAAGCCTCGTGGAACGCCCTGCCCCTGATACTCATGAAGCACCAGACGACACGGAGGCCGACGAAATACTCCAAAGGATGATCGACAACTTCATCAACTACCTAAACGGCGATGAGGCTAAATCCGATGAGGACTCCGGCAGTAACAACGACGACAATGACGCTGACAGCGTTGACGACGACAATGACGCTGATGACGATGACGACGTTGACGACGTAGATAACACCTACTCCTACAACGAAGACGACGTCAGCGAATCTCCCGACAGCGGATTGGGTTCAGACTTCACCGAGCCATCCCCCGGGGATCCGCAGAACAACTTCAAGGCGAAAGTGACGATCCTGAAGCCACTGCCCAATCCACGGGCTGAGTTGGAGAAGCTCGTCGGTTGCCAGGACATCAAGAATCGCATCGACGAGCTCCTGGCGCTAAACCGCTACAACGCCATGGTACGCGCCGCCTTCCCGGGGGCCAAGACGCACGAGGTGTCGCTCCACAGCATCTTCCTCGGGCGGCCCGGCACAGGCAAGACCACCGTCTGCAAGATCTTCGGCTCGCTGCTCCACGAAGCCGGCGCGCTCTCGAAAGGGCACGTCGTAGTGGCCAACCGCAGCACATTCGTAGGCGCTCGCTGGGGCGACGAGGAAACAAACGTGCGGCAGGCGCTCGAGTTGGCGAAAGGTGGTGTGCTGATGATCGACGAGGCCTACCTGCTCGTGAGCAAGCACGAACAAGATCCGGGGCGACTGGTCATACAGCTGCTCATGGAGGTACTGGCCGACGAGAAGCAGCGCGACATCGCCGTAGTGCTCTGCGGCTACAAGGAACCCATGATGCGCCTGCTCGAAACCAATCAAGGCCTCGAGTCGCGATTCCCCAACCGCTTCGAGTTCAACGATTTCACAGTAGACGAACTGATTGAAATCACCAACCGGCGCTTAAATGAGTTCCAGTACAGTTTCACCGAGCCGGCATGGCATAAGTTCAAGGACGTGCTCGAGTCGGCCTACAAGGAGCGCGACCCGCAGTCGTGGGGCAACGCCCGCTTCGTAGCCAACCAGCTGGAGCGCATCTACATCCAGCACGCACTGCGATGCGTGAACGAAGCCCCCGCAGACAGCAGCCAGCTGCTGCAACTCACACCTGACGACATCAAGCCGATAGACGTGCCTCGACCACGGCCCCACATCGGCTTCTGACTCTCAGCCCTCCCCTGCGAGCGCCTCCCAAGGGCCTTGTAGGGGAGGTTTTCATTTAAGGTGGGTTCTATAAATTAGCTTTGAATTGCTCTTAGGCTATTTTCGAGCAGATTTGACTTCAAGACCGCCGAAGCGTAGTGGACTACGGTTCAAGGGATTGGAGGCAAAGGTGCCGAAATCTCGTGCAAGGTGAGCGGCATAAAGCTCGCTTTAATGCCCGAGCCGCAGCCGGGATTATGCAAAAGAGGCAAGAGCAAACAAAGATAATTCATAGAGAATTTATTAATTAATCGAACACACCTTAATAATCAGAATGCTCGAAAATAAAAAAAATGACGAAAATGCTTGCCAATTCACGAAAAAGCAGTACCTTTGCAAGCCGATTATTATCAGGGCATGGCACAACATGCTCTAAATCTGCGTGTTAATAGCTTTTCTCATTGGCCTGGGAGAGCGGTTAGTGAATCGCAGACTACCAAAAGCGCGCCGGTGAAAGCCCGGTAAGTGACATATTTAATTAAAGTAGTAACAAACAAGAAGTACACAACAGTAAAAATGGACACTTTAAGTTACAAGACCATTTCTGCAAAGAAAGAAACGGTGAAGAAGGAATGGGTCGTGGTTGACGCCACAGACCAGATCCTCGGCCGTATGGCTTCGAAGGTAGCTAAGTTGCTGCGTGGCAAGTATAAGCCCTCCTTCACGCCCCACGTCGACTGCGGCGACAACGTCATCATCGTCAATGCCGACAAGATTCAGCTCACAGGTAAGAAGATGACCGACCGCGTCTACCTCCGCTACAGCCTCTACCCCGGCGGGCAGAAGGCCAGCACACCTGCTGACATCATCGCCAAGCCCAACGGCTACGACAGACTCATCCGCCGCGTCGTCAAGGGCATGTTACCCAAAAACAAACTGGCCGCCAAGGTCCTCAACAACCTCTACATCTACGAGGGTCCCGAGCACAAGCACGAGGCACAGAGCCCCAAGGCCATTGATATTAACCTCTATAAGTAAACAGAAATGGCAGTAATTAATGCATTAGGCCGCCGCAAGAGCGCCGTTGCCCGTGTTTATCTAACAGAGGGCACTGGTAAGATTACCATCAACAAGAAGGACCTGACGGAATACTTCCCCAACCCCATCCTTCAATTCGTCGTCAAGCAGCCCCTCGCTCTTCTCGACGTAGCAGAGAAATACGACATCAAGGTCAACATCTTCGGTGGCGGTTACACCGGACAGAGCCAGGCACTCCGCCTCGCCATCGCCCGCGCACTCGTCAAAATCAACGCCGAGGACAAGAAGGCACTCCGCGCCAACGGCTTCATGACCCGCGATCCCCGTGAGGTCGAGCGTAAAAAGCCCGGACAGCCCAAGGCTCGTCGTCGCTTCCAGTTCAGCAAACGTTAAGATATCGGCACCACTTTGCTGGGCTGCATAGATTGCGTTTAGTATCTAAACCCTGCGGATTCCTCACGGACTACCGCACGGTTGGTTAACAATTAACCCAAAAGAAAGTAAACCACACATTAATTATTTTATTATGTCAAGAACTAATTTCGACCAACTGCTTGAGGCAGGATGCCACTTCGGCCACCTCAAGCGCAAATGGAACCCCGCCATGGCTCCATACATCTTCATGGAGAAGAATGGCATTCATATCATCGACCTCCACAAGACCGTGGTTAAGATCGACGAAGCCGCCGAGGCTCTGAAGAACATCGCCAAGAGCGGCCGTAAGATTCTCTTTGTTGCTACTAAGAAACAGGCCAAGCCCGTCATAGCTGAGAAAGCTACGGCTATCAACATGCCCTACGTCATCGAGCGCTGGCCCGGTGGCATGCTCACCAACTTCGCCACCATCCGCAAGGCCGTGAAGAAGATGGCTAACATCGACAAGCTCACCGCCGACGGCACCTTCGCCAACCTCAGCAAGCGCGAGGCTCTCCAGGTAAGCCGCCAGCGCGCCAAGCTCGAGAAGAACCTCGGAAGCGTGGCCGACCTCACCCGTCTGCCCGCAGCTCTCTTCGTCGTCGATGTCCTCAAAGAGCAGATCGCAGTGCGCGAGGCCAACCGCCTCGGCATCCCCGTGTTCGGCATCGTCGACACCAACTCCGACCCCTCAAACGTAGACTTCGTAATCCCCGCCAACGACGACGCCAACAAGAGCGTAGAGGTTATCCTCGACGCCTGCTGCGCCGCCATCGCCGAAGGACTCGAGGAGCGCAAGGCTGAGCGCGTCGACGCTGAAGCCGCTGCCGAGAAGCAGGAGAAAGCTCCCAAGCAGAGCGCACGCGTAGAGGAAGAGCCCGAAGCCGAAGCCGAAGAAGCTCCCGCAGAGGAATAATTGATTCGCTCGCGAATCAGTGTGTATTTTTCACTTTTCATTCTATCATTTTTCATTTTAATACAAATGGCTGTATCAATCAAAGATATCCAGAAACTGCGCGAGATGACCGGCGCAGGTCTGGCAGACTGCAAGAAGGCTCTCGAAGAGAGCGAAGGTAACATCGACGCCGCTATCGAGATCATCCGCAAGAAGGGTCAGGCCGTAGCTGCCAAGCGCAGCGACCGCGAGGCTTCTGAAGGTTGCGTAGTAGTGAAGGCCGACGGCAACTTCGCCGCCATCATCGCCCTCAAGTGCGAGACCGACTTCGTGGCCAACAACGCCGACTTCGTTAAGCTCACTCAGGACATCCTCGACGCCGCCGTGGCAGCACGCTGCAAGACCCTCGACGAGGTGAAGGCCCTGCCCATGGGCGATGGCACCATTCAGGACGCCGTCGTCGCTCGCAGCGGTATCACAGGTGAGAAGATGGAGCTCGACGGCTACAGCGTCATCGAGGGCGAGTGCATCGCTACCTACGACCACCAGAACAAGCACACCCTCTGCACCATGGTTGCACTCAACAAGTGCGTCGAGGATGCTATGGCCGGCAAGAACGTGGCCATGCAGATTGCCAGCGCCAACCCCGTGGCTGTGGACCAGAGCGCAGTGCCCCAGGCCACTATCGACAGCGAGCTCCGCGTCGCCATCGAGAAGACCAAGGAAGAGCAGATCCAGAAGGCCGTAGAGGCCGCCATCCGCAAGGCTGGCGTCAACCCCGCACACGTCGACAGCGACGACCACATCGAGAGCAACATGGCTAAGGGCTGGATCACACCCGAGCAGGCTCAGATGGTGCGCGAGCTCAAGGTGAAGGTTGCCGAAGAGAAGGCTGCCAACCTCCCAGAGCAGATGATTCAGAACATCGCTCAGGGCCGCCTCAAGAAGTTCTTCAAGGAGAGCTGCCTCCTCGAGCAGGAGTACATCTGGGACAAGAACCAGACCGTAGCTCAGTACCTCCACAGCGTCGACAAGGAGCTCACCGTGACCGCCTTCCGCCGCTTCACGCTCCGCGCCGAGTAAGCAAGCCCGCCAAGGCCAAGTATCGCACAACCGATACAAGAACACACCTAAAGAATAAGTCCGCCTACAGTATCACCTCTGTTGGCGGACTTTTTCTTGTTAAAAGAAGGCAAACACGAATTCTTCACTCTTTATTCTACATTTTTCGCTCTTATTTACACAATAAAAAAATGAATGTGTAACTTTGCGGCAGAAAACGAGACACAGCGTGGCAGCCAAGAGAAAATACCCCGTAGGCATACAAAGCTTCGAGAAGCTCCGTACTGAGGGCTACGTATACGCCGACAAATACCGCCTCGACGGGCGCCCCATAACCAAACTGGGCATCAGCTTCTGCAGCGAGCTACGTAATATCGCCGAATGGAAAGCCGAGGACGTACAGACGCATTTATCCCGCTCATAGTCGCCTTCAGTCACAATTATTCTATATTTAAGTTTTATTAACATGTATTTTTGCTCCAATTTGGATATTCATTGTACCTTTGCAACGTCGAGTATGTACTTACTATGCCCTTTCCAGAGGGCGGTGCTACGTACAGACAAATACAGAGTGCAAACAACTCGTTTATAAACAAATAATTAAATAAATTAAACTATGAAAAAGTTTTTACTCTCACTCGTAGCGCTGATGACTTTCGGCGTTAGCGCATGGGCAGACGGCGTGACAGTTCCCCTTACGAGAATATCACCTACACTTAAAAGCACCTTGCGTGTAACACTGTCTTCAACTGCAGCTTATCGTGATTTGCAGTTCGACCTGACCTTGCCGGAAGGCATTTCTCTTGAGGGAACAACTGGCGGCACTGTTACGAACAAAGCCACAGACCATGTCGTAGCTTACAATACGGTTGAAGGCAACACCCTCCGCTTCGTTGTTGTAGACAACATCATCGAAAGTGAAGACCAAACAGCTACCACAGCTGACCCCAACGTTTATGGTAAGACATTTCAAGACGGCATTATCGTTGAGATTCCCGTAAGAGCGGCTGAAGGTTACACTACCAAACAAGCTTCTCTTTCCAATGTGAGCACATCCAAAGATGACGGCACTATGGTTGCCCTCACCGAAGGCTCATTCGACATCAAGGCTGTACTGCTCGGTGATGTGAATGACAACGGCGTTGTTGAACCGGCCGATGCCATCAACATCTTGTATTACACTTGGGGTGCTACTCCCGCAGGCTTTTATGAAGATGTTGCAAACGTAAACAATAGCGATGACGATAAAATTGATCAGTCAGACGCTATTCAGACTCTTTATATAACATACGCAAATTCAAGCTCAAGCGTTAAAGCCCAAAGAAGTCAAGACATTGACAAAACTGAAGTTGACGAGATGGATCCCGAATAATCATTGAGTACGTCCATAACACATTTTCACTACTAAAATAAGATACAATTATGAAAAAGTATATTTTATCAATTTTAGCTCTTGCTTTGGGAATGACTCAGATGTCAGCTCAGACTTTGACTATAGACAATATTGAGCTTCCTCAGGGGGGGCAGGTTACTGTTCCTGTGAAATTTGAAACAGGAGGTAAGGCAATTGTAGGTTGCCAGTTTAAATTAACATTGCCTGAAGGTATATCCACCGATAAAACAGCCGCTGGTGTAACCAGAAGTACTTTATCTGGCGCATATTCGGAATTATTTAGCGCAACAGGTGATGAGACTGGTTTTATCTCCATCATGCCAACAGCTAAATCTTCAAAACTTTCTGAAGAATCTGGAACATGGTTCACCTTTACTATAAAAGATGATTCCAATTCAGAAATAGATAAGATCTATACAGTGAATGTCACCAATGTCACTATGTCTCAAAATGTTGGCACCGATGACAATCCGAATGCTCAGACCATTAATGTTGATAATTTTGATTTCACCGTTAAGATTGTTGAAAATGTCACCATTCTTGATGAGAACTCGACAACAGCTCCTGAGGCTGCTGAGAATGTGAATGTTCTTGTCAAACGTTCTATTAAGGCTGGAAACTGGAGCACTATCTGCTTACCATTCGCAATGACTGAGGCTCAGGTGAAGGAAGCGTTTGGTGAGGAAGCTGAGTTGGCAGATTTCACTGGTTTTACTATTTCCGAAAGAGATGCAGATAATTTAATAATGGCTATATCTGTTAATTTTGCATCTGCTACAAGTATACAGGCCAATCACCCATATTTGCTTAAATCAACAAAAGAAATCTCATATGATGAAGGCTTTAAAGTAGAAAATGTAACTATTAATCCTAAGCCTTCAGCAAGAGTTCAGATGGATTTTGATGATGAAAACGAAGTATATCAAACTTGGTTCAGTGGGACATATATTCCGTTAGTTTTAACTAATAATAATTGGTTCTTCTTAAGCGGGAATAAGTTCTATTATGCAACAAAAGATGTTACAAAGATAAAAGGTTTCCGCGGCTATTTCAAACTTAAGAATTCTATTGATTCTAAATACAGAAACATTTCCTCTGCGGGCGTTAAACTATTTATCAACGATGAGGAAACGGCCATTGAAGACATCAATGGTGGAATTGCAATCGAAGGAATATTCGATATGAGTGGCCGCAAGCTTAATGAAAAGCCTAAGACTAAGGGTGTATACATCATCGACGGCAAGAAGGTTGCTATCAAGTAAGAGATCCGCGAATACATTGTCTAACATTTTAAAACGAAATGAGCATTATGAAAAAGCTATATATTCAACCCGAGACAAGCGTTTGCGAGATGCAACCCGTACAGATGATTGCTACTAGCCCAGGCGTAACAGCACCTGAACAAGGTATCGGTTTTGGTGGCGTTGATGATGGAAGTCACGAAGGCGACGTCAAAGGCAACAGCTTCGAATTCGAATGGTAAGATAAGAAATCTATCACATAAAAGGACTGCCGCCGGCACTCTCACAGCAGAGTTGCCGGCGGCAGTGTGTCTCAGCGCAATACACATCAAAACATAAGTTTTTTCCGTGATTATTTTGTGGATGTTCATCATTTAATTAACTTTGCAGCGAAAAGCTGATAAATAATGCATAAAATTCGAACCATCATATTATTTAAATCATATTTCAAAGATTTCTACGTGGCGCAGACACAAGTAGTTCGAGACAAAATTAACTACGTATTGCGGTTAGTAGAGACACAGAGAATCATTCCAAGAAAATTCTTTCGAATTATTGAGGGGACTGATGGCATCTACGAGATCCGAATAGAATCCGAAGGCAATATTTATCGAGTATTTTGTTGTTTGGATGAAGGGGCTTTAGTTGTACTCTTTCATGGCTTTCAGAAGAAAAGTCAAAAGACACCACCAAAAGAAATCAAACGTGCGAAAACTATTATGAAGGAATATCTAAAAAGTAAGGAGGTAAGATAATGGAAACGAAGAAAAGAGAAGCTATTATGGCATGTGAGACATTCGACGAACTGCTTAACGCCGAGTATGGCGAACGAGGGACAGAGGTACGTGAGAAATTTGAGTCTGACGCTGAAGCCTTTTGTCTGGCCGAGTGCCTGAAAGAGCAGCGGCGGCTTGCGGGTCTCACGCAGGAGCAGCTGGCGGCTAAGATAGGCACTAAGAAGAGTTATATATCTAAAATAGAGAACGGCCATACTGACATTCAACTCTCCACGCTCTTCCGCATCTTTGGTGGATTAGGGAAGAGGGTGTCGCTGAGTGTGCTCTGAAAAGCAACAGCCTGGAATTCGAATGGTAAGATAAGAAATCTATCACATAAAATGACTGCCGCCGGCACTCTCACAGCAGAGTTGCCGGCGGCAGTGTGTCTCAGCGCAGTACGCATCAAAACATAAGTTTTTTCCTCGTTTTTTTTGCCGTAAAAGATAAAAGACGTACTTTTGTGGCATAAAAATAAAATATATACTCTTATGGATAATACATTGACAATAGCAAATGCCAACACAGAGATATCAGCTGTTGATGCTTTATGGGCACTCATTAAACAGCAGACAAAGAGCGTAAAAAGAACTATTGCACAGCGTCTTATTCAAGACGATGTTATCACAGCAGAAGCTGCAGAGCGACAACGTCAGGAAGCAATGGTTAAATCAAGCATGCAGCAAGCTCTCAAGGAGCTTCATGCGGGGAAAGCCAAGCACAATGCCCGCAATTTGTTCGTTTAATAATTCACTCGCGCTATGCATGTAACATTTGATTATCTGCCAGAGTTCGAGAGACGGGCAAAGACCTTAGCTAAAAGATATAAGTCATTCGTCAAGGACTATCAAGATTTGCTTGATGAATTAGAGGCTAATCCTTACTGCGGAACAGCACTCGGTCATGGCGTATTTAAGATCCGGATGTCAATTGCATCTAAAGGACGGGGAAAAAGCGGCGGTGCGCGAGTAATAACATATAATGCCGTACAAGAAGGTAATGACGTAGTCGTCACGTTGATGACTATATATGACAAGTCTGATATGTCCAACGTCTCTGATGCTTATATCAAGAGCCTTTTGAACGAGATTTCAATATAGCGTCGACAGTCCCTACTTCGAATCCGAATGGTAAGATAAGCATGAAGGATGACGGGCCTGAGTCCCCAAGCATCATAGATAAATCATCAGCCGCAGGCACTCTCACAGCAGAGTCGCCGGCGGCTGTTTCGTTGTGCTGAATTCCGCATCAAACCATAAGTTTTTCGAAGATTTCTTTGCAGTAAAAGATAAAAGACGTACTTTTGTGGCATAAATATAATATGTATGCATTGATTTTTGCCTTATTGATAATATCGCTCATCGGGTACCGTCTGTAGCGCTGTCACGGTACCGCTGCTAAGCGTGGATATATTTTTCGTAGCGC
>FLNY01001955.1_pt1 | contig 36613 bp, 18 predicted proteins | sample 1140381 | NCBI WGS metagenome assembly FLNY01 (sample SAMEA3878172, study PRJEB12797) | bioreactor metagenome | biome: Moose rumen | place: Sweden | collected 2011-10 | reverse complement strand
ATTAATAACAATATTTTTAAACTTTAAAACTGTTTTTTATGAAACGAACTGTACTTCTCTTTGCTTTAACACTCCTAATGGGAGTAAAGGCAAATGCACAGGCTCTCACTGCTAAGTGGGAGAAACCGATGCCTACGGAATTTACGGAGTGGGCACCTGAGACTTCATTCTATCTCTACAACGAAGGGGCTAGGGCTTTCTACATCGCATATCAAGGCGGTGGAGAGGATGAGCCTCCTTATTGGAGAACAAGGGCTTCTGTTAATGATACCATTGGTGTTGACGTGAAATTCACTAGAACGAACCCTGATGCTACATTCGAGGATGAATGGTCGGAAACTGACGACTATACATATCTTCTTGTGAGTTGGGTGCCTAAGTTTAGCAATTATTTTTGTACTTTCTCGGAAGGTGCGTTCAACAGTGTATGGACTGACAACAATCGTGACTATGACCATTTATGGAAAGTGATTCTCAGTGGCGATGGATCGTTCAAAATTCAGGGAAGCAATGTTCTTAAAGTCTCAGAATACGACTACGACGGTAAATATGTTGGAGTGCTCGATTCCGACCCCGACCGGGTGCTTTATTTGAAAGACTCAGAACAAATTCCTGCTGATGCAGTCTTCTACGACACATGGAGAGTGATGACTCCAGAAGCTTATCAGACATATATCGAAACGGCTAAACCAGAGGTTCTTCGTGTGAATGCAGCTCTACAGCTTAAATCTAATATTGAAAATGCACTTGAACAATATCCGTCGCTCAACTTGGAAGCAGAGATTGCCGTTTACAACAACACTGCAAGCACTATCGAACAGCTTAATGACGCTATAGAGGCAGTAAACACTGCTGTTATAGAAGAAATGACACAGGGAGTGTCGCCATCTAATCCGAAGAACTTGACTGACCTAATCAAAAACCCAGGATTCGACGGAAGAAACTATAGTGGATGGATGGGTGATATATTTAGCGCTGGTGGAGATGTCGACGATCTCGCAGAGCATTGGAATATGAACTTCGACACTTATCAAGAAATTTCAGGATTGCCTGCTGGTGTGTATGTGGTTAGAGTGAATGGATTCTACAGGGCGGGTGAAACTCCTGCACTTGACTATAACGCAGTGAGAGCAGGACAGGCAAGCAACGCGAAACTTTATATCACAGGACAAACTCTTGGTGAGTTCAACACTCCTATCAAACACCTCACTGAGGTGGGACTGGAGGAACCGCTAGGACTGCCTGATGGAGGTATGCAGACTGAAGTTGAATTTGTGACTAACGATGGCTCAATTTGGCTGCCAAACACCATGGTGGGTGCTAACGCTTATTTCCATCTCGAGTCTAATCCTAATCTCTATAAATCTGAGATCGCTGGTGCCATCGGAGAAGGAGATGTGCTCAGATTCGGAGTTAAGAAATCTACTCTTCTACAAGCCGACTGGTCGATATTCGACGACTTCGAACTACTTTATTATGGAGATTCACGAGAGGCATATAAGGTAATTGTTAATAGTATGCTCGAAACTAATACAGTCAATCTTGACGGAGAAGGAGTGTTCTATTCACAAAATGATTACACGGAATACATGAATGTGAGGGAAGCTTTGCAAAATTCTACAACTATACAGGAAATACAAGAGAATCTACCTAAACTGACACAGGTCAGAGAGGCTCTCTCTGCTTCGGTAGATGCATATCAAAAGTATATCGATGAAATAAACGATGTGCTGGATTGGTTGATAACTGCTGACCAAGCGGGGGTAATTGGTGATGATATGTTCAAATTGGCTGATTATGTTCAAGAAGATTCTAATAGCGAAGGATACAGAGTGGGTAATCTCAGATGGATTATTCCTACTTACGATGAAGGAAAGGGTGCTGGTATTCTTTCTGCCGAGGAAATTGCTGAGGAAATCAACTATCTCAGAGAATTGAAAGAAAACGCCATCAGAAATTCGCTCCACGATGGTCTTGAACTCACCGACCTCATCAAGAATCCTAAATTCGAATTGGGAGGAGCATCTGGATGGCTCACTGACCCTCAGTACAATGGAGGAAACATCACCAACTGGCATGGTGGATCTGCTCCTAACTATTCAGCTGAGTGCTTCAATCATAATTTTGATATATACCAGGAGATTGAAGGGCTGGAGAACGGTTTGTATGAAGTGTCTGTACAGGCATTCTATCGCACGGCACACAATCAGAACGCTGAAAACGCATTTAACTATGGATACGATGAGGCTAAGGTGCTTTCTGAGGTTTATCTCAATGAATTCTCAACACCAGTGAAGAACGTATTCGAAATTAAATTCACGGAAAATCTTGCCAACAACTGCTATGCCACGACTGACGGATATTACACATTGGATGGTATGTCGGCAGCATCTGTCGCATTCAGTCTGAAAGATGAGGATCAAAACTTCACACAGAAGGTTTATGGACTCGTTACAGACGGTAAATTACGATTGGGTATTAGAAACACAACTGGTACGCTTGATGGTAGATGGACATTGTTTGATAATTTCAGACTTATCTTCAGAGCAAAGAATATTGATGCTTTGACAAGTGTTATTGATAACTACTCCGACAGAGCTGATGAGCTGGCTGGATTTGCTTATGGCAACCCTGAGAAAAATGCATTGAAAAATGCTGTGCAGAATGCACAGAACGCAACAACATCTGATGCTAAATACAATGAGTTGATTAATCTCGTTAATGCATACAACAAGGCTAAGGAGTCTGTGGATGCATATCAGAAGCTCGATGAAGCACTCGGTATGTTCAACGAAGCTCTAACTGATGCGGCAATAAACAACCCTAATAGCCCTGCATACAACGATGCTGCTGATTACTACGATGAAATCGATATGGCATACGGAAATCAGGAATTATCGATAGAGCAGGCTTTGGAAGCTGTAGATCAGATAGAGCAATGGATATCAAAGATTCGTATTCCTGCTTTCGATAATGCTTCCGACCAAAATCCTATTGATATGACTACTGTTATCGTGAATCCTTCGTTCGACATTGTAAACGACTTTACAGGATGGACAGGAACGGCATTTGGAACTGGTGGCGACGCTGGAGCTAATGCTGAGCATTACCAGACAAATTTCGACTCTTATCAAATCATTTACGGATTACCTGCTGGTACATACGAAATAACTGTCAAAGGTATGTATCGTCATGGATCACCTTCAAACGACTTCAACGTATTACGCGCAGCGCAGGCTGCTCAGGCTGATAATCCTGATTATGTCGATCCTACACTCCTCGCTTTCCTATATGCACAGACAGAATCAACTATGGTGTCTGCTCCAGTTGACCATACCTGTGATGGAGGAAAGACAACACCTGATTTCTCGGGTACTAACGCAGGTACGACTGCAGACCCTTGCTACGTGGCTGATTCACGTACTTCGGCCGACCTCTATTTCCATGACACCAGCACACCTGAAGCATACCTGACTAAAGTGACTATTATTCTAAAGGAAGGAGAGGCTCTGAGGATTGGTGTACAGAAATCGGGAGAAATACTTGACCAGTCGTGGGCTATATTCGATGACTTCACACTCACTTATTTCGGTAATCAGAGTGAAAAGGAACAGTCGGGAAATGCCGTTGGAATCGAAGAGGTAAATGGTAGAAACAATGCTACTGTAACTGGAATTTACACCGTGGATGGAGCAAGGAGAACATCATTGCAGAAAGGAATGAATATCTTGCGCATGAGCGATGGAACAGTAAAGAAGATTATGGTTAAATAAATTGTGATATTATCTGTTCAAGGCGGATACGTTTTGCGACGTATCCGCCTTGATTATTTTTGGGATAGTATATGCACGATTTATAACATATATGAATTTTTTTTTGTATATAATGAGCTAATTCTATTATGGATATATAACTATTTACACTATTTTTGCATTAATAGGAATATATCAAATTAATATAATGTGTTATGAAATTATTAAAAAGTTATTTTTTTTCAATTTCTCTTGTGATTGCCAATGTGGCAAATGCACAGAATATTGAGATCTGTTTCGATGTGAAACAGCAAGGAGCTGAATTGTCTCCTAATCTGATGGGAATATTCTTCGAGGAAATCAATCATGCTGGAGAGGGTGGTTTATATGCCGAACTCATTGCAAACCGTTCGTTTGAGGACAACAGGGGAAGCACCGACGGATGGACGGCAAACGATGGAACCCTCATGAAAGTAGTTGAGAAAAATATGATAAATGAGGCACAACATCATGCCCTTAACGTCAGATTCAGCAATAATGGATATATAGAGAATGCTGGATATTGGGGAATTAAAGTGGTGAAAGGTGAAACTTATAAACTCAAGTTGTGGGCAAAAGCTGATGATAACATCAATGCCAAACTCACTGCCAGACTGGTGGGACAAGATGCAACCACATTGGGAGAAGTGACATTGTCAGCACCTATAACAAACGAATGGGAACAATATGAAGCTGAGATAAAAGCAAAGAAATCTGACAATAAGGCACTATTCAGAATATATTCGTCAAGCAATGCAAATATAACGTTTGACATCGTAAGCCTCTTCCCACCTACATTCAAAAACCGGGAAAACGGAATGAGACGCGACCTCGCACAGATGCTATACGATATTCATCCTATGTTTGTGAGATTCCCAGGAGGATGCTATGTGGAAGGAGACTATAGGGGAGATGCAACCGACAACAGATATAGATGGCAAACAACCATAGGACCCGTTGAACAGAGAAGCGGACATCTTAACCAAAACTGGGGATACTACGTGCAAGACGGTATGGGATTCCATGAATACCTGCAGCTGTGCGAAGACTTGAATGCAGAAGCATTGTTCGTTGTAAATGTGGGACTTGGACACAATTGGTTGCAGGATTATCAGGACCTGGATGAATACGTACAGGAGGCACTCGACGCCGTGGAATATGCGAATGGAGACATAACTACGAGATGGGGGGAAGAAAGAGCAAAAAACGGACATCCCGAACCATTCAACCTCAAGTATATTGAGATAGGAAATGAAAATTACAATTTCCATATGGATTCTAACCGTGACCAAAGCGAACATTATCCGGAGAGATACTATACGTTTTACAAGGCTTTCAAAGAGAAATATCCTGATATAGTGCTTGTGGGTAATGTGGAGTCATGGGGTACTGATGACCCTTCATGGAGAAATCAATATCCTGTGGAAATGGTGGATGAGCACTATTACCGAAACCCAGCATGGTTTGTGAACAATTATGAAAAATATGATAAGTACGACAGAAAAGGACCTGAAATCTACGTGGGTGAATATGCCGTAACACAGGGCTTTGGAAAACTGGGAAATCTTAACGCTGCTCTTGGAGAGGCTGTGTTCATTCAAGGAATGGAACGTAATTCTGATATTGTCAGGATGAGCAGCTACGCTCCTATATTTGTTAATGAAAATGCACAAGGATGGATGCCGGATATGATTCGATTTAATGCTCACATGGCTTACGGAACGCCTTCATACTATGTTCAGAAATTATTTGGAAACAACCAAGGAAAGGTTAATATTAAATGGACTGAGAACAACAACGTGCCACAAGAGCTGGGCGCTGAGAATAAAGAACGTACACAACAAATAGGATTGGGAACATGGAGCACGCAGGCTGTATATTCCGACATTAAAGTAACCGATGAGAATGGAAACATAATATATAGTTTGGATAACAAGGATGGTATGGATTGGAATGAAATCAACGGACAATGGAAAATGAGAAACCAACAGATTATGCAGAACGGAATGATGGAAAATGCTGTCAATGTTTACACAAAAAAAATGCCTGATAATATAACGTATTCTTTAAAAGCAGAAAAAAAAGGTGGCAACGAGGGATTCCTGATAATTTTCGACTATCAAGACGATAAGAACTTCTCATGGCTTAACATAGGAGGATGGGACAACTCACAACATGCTATAGAACAAACTGTCAACGGAGCTAGAGCAGCACTTGTAACCAAGGGCGTTCAGCAACCTGTTCAGAACGGACGCAAATATGATATAAGAATCGAGAAGAAGGGTCTGAATGTGAAATGTTTCCTCGACAACACACTGATTTTTGACTTCAAATTGCCAGACGGAAAATACGAAAAGGCTGTTTATACATCTGCTGCTTTGGATGAACAGCAGAATAAGATTATTGTAAAACTCACAAATCCTAATCCTACAGATGCAAATGTACACCTCTCTTTCAAGAATGCGACAATCAAAAAAGCTGGGCTGGAGATTCTGACAAGTGAGAAAGGAACAGATGAGAATACTACACAACAACCGGATAAAGTGGTGCCTAAAAATAAGAAAATAAGTGTCAATACTGATGGGACAATTAATTATAATGTGCCGGCATTCTCACTGAATATAATAACTCTTAACTACAAATAACAAGTCTATAGAATGAATAATATGATTAAGAAAATTGCATGTTGTCTTATTTGCGCGACTTGTCTGACTATAGCGAAAGCGCAGAATGTCAGATTGACATTTGATATGGCTCAAAGAGGAAAACCTGTGGCGGAAGACCTGTTCGGCATCTTCTTTGAGGAGATAAATCATGGAGGAGAGGGCGGACTGTATGGAGAGGCGGTGGTCAACCGCTCTTTCGATGATGACTATGGCTCATTCTATGGATGGACATCACAGGATGCCGACTGCTCGCTTATACAGACTAACCTGCTCAATCAGGCACAGAGAAATGCATGCAAAGTGGTGTATAAATCCAATGCTGGATGGTTGAGGAATTCTGGGTTCGGTGGTATAAAACTGGTTAGGAACAATTCATATAAAGTGTCGTTTTGGGTAAGGACAGATGGTGATGAGTTTGACGGAAATATAACGGCACGACTTGTTGATGCGTCATCGGGAACCACCTATGGAATTGCCACGTTTCAAGGACCATTCAACCAGGAATGGAAGAAATGTATGGCAAATATAATGCCTACGGCTAATATAAATAACGGAGCAATTCAGCTACAAGTGTCCAAAGCTACTACGCTCGTGTTTGATATGGTGAGCTGCTTTCCTCCTACATTCAAAAATAGGGAAAATGGTATGAGAAAAGACCTCGGGCAGATGCTTGCCGACTTGAAGCCAAGATTCATGAGGTTCCCGGGTGGATGTTATGTGGAAGGACGTACCGGATGGGACCGTGAGCCAAATAATAGTACAAGGTGGGAATGGAAAAAAACTATTGGTCCGGTTGAAGAAAGACCGGGACATAGAAATCAACAGTGGGGATACTGGGTGAGCGATGGACAAGGATATCACGAGTTTCTACAGTTTTGCGAGGATATAGGAGCTGCTCCAATGTTTGTTTGCAACGTGGGATTGGGACATGGATGGATTCAAGACTACAGAAATATAGGAGAATACGTGCAGGAAGTTATTGATGCGATTGAATATGCAAATGGCGACTCAACTACTGTATGGGGAAGAAAACGTGCCCAAAACGGACATCCGGAGCCATTTAACCTCAAATATGTGGAAATTGGAAACGAAAACTGCAATTTCGACTTCAATAGCAACAGCGATCAAAGCGACCATTATTTTGAAAGATACATTCAGTTCTATAATGCCATTAAAGCAAAATATCCGGATGTGATAACCATAGGAAATGTGGAGGCATGGGCAACAGACAATCCGTCGTGGAGAAGCAACTATCCTATTGAACTCGTTGATGAGCACTATTATAGAGATGCCAATTTCTATATCAACAATTATGAGAAATATAATAACTATTCAAGAGCGGGAGCAGGGATTTATATAGGTGAGTATGCCGCAAACGTTGGAGGTGGTAATGGAAATCTGAACAATGCGTTGGCGGAGGCTATTTTCATGCAGGGAATGGAAAACAATTCTGATATAGTGAAGATGGCAAGCTTCGCACCTATTTTCATTAATGAAACCTATGGTGGATGGAATTACGACATAATAAGGTTCAATCATCAAGCGGCATACGGAATTCCTTCATATTATGTGCAGAAGATGTTCGGACAGAACCAAGGCAAAACAATATTGAAATGGACCGAGAAAGATAACGTTCCTCAGTTATCGGTTGGAAACAGGCAGATTGGAGTGGGGACATGGCTGACAACTGCTAATTTCTCCGATGTCAAGATGACCGACCCGGAAGGTAACGTCATATTCGCTCAGGAAGACTACAACTCGTCTGTATGGACGAGAGGAACTGGAACGTGGGCATACGTTAATGGAACCATCAGGCAGATTAATGCCACGACGGAGGGTGCTACATATATGTGTAACCTGCAGCTCCCTAATGAAAATTATGACCTGTCGCTCAAGGCTACAAAAACTTCTGGAAGTGAGGGATTCCTCGTTGTCTTTAATTATAAGGATGCACAAAATTATACATGGTGGAATATCGGAGGTTGGGGAAACTCGGCTATGGGTATTGAGAATGCTATAGGGGGAGTGAGGACTACAATAAGCAGGAAAGACGGCAAATTGGAAACGAATCACACATACGACATCCTTGTAAAGAAAAGAGGAGCAAACGTGAAATGCTATATGGATGGTGAGTTGATTCATGATGTTGATATTCCTGCTGGATATGCTAAGGGAGTTTATACGTCTGCAGCTCTTGATGAAAAGAACAACACGGCAATAATCAAACTTACAAATCCTAATCCGGCAAGCATACCACTTACCATTGAAATCAACAACGGCACACCGGTTGATGTGAGTGCGGAGGTGCTTACATCGACATTCTCAACCGATGAGAATACGATGGGCAACCCTACGTATGTGGTTCCTAAAACATCTAATGCGGCTAAAATCGAAGGTGGCGATGTGGTGTATGACGTGCCGGCATATTCATTTAACGTGTTAAAAGTGACGTTGAGCGATATGGTACAGCCTGAGACGAAACCGGAACTGCCAATGCCCGATGTGGAATATTCCTTCGAGTCCGGACAGCCTGTAAGCGACGACTTACGATTCAGGGGAACACTGCTCAGCGGAGCTGTTATTCAGGAAATGACAGATGGAAACCATGTTCTCTATTCGGGAGGTATCGGAAGCAGGGGATTTATGAATCTTGGTACTGAAATGCCCAAGAGTGTATTCAACGATGTAAGCAACTATACCATTTCTATGGATGTGTTGAACAGAGCCGACAATAACCTTGGTGCTTTTACATGGGCATTGGCAATAACTAATGAGACGAATCAGTACTTCGGATTGATTAATGCCGCTGGAAACCGCGACTGGTATGCTGAGGTGAAAAACGGAAGCGCACAGAGTGTCAGTACGGGGTCAACTATGAGAACTAGCGTTTGGCACAACATCACGTTTGTACAAGACAATGGTGTGGGAAAAATATATATAGATGGAAGAAAATATAGGGAAACATCGGTAAACATCCTAATTAAGAGCTTTGTAAACAATATATCTGGATGCTATATTGCAAGGTCGCCGTTTACTGCCGACGCATATATGGAAAATGCGTATTTTGATAACTTGAGAATTTTCGGAAAGGCATTGACCGACGAGCAGATATGTGTGATTGCTGACCAAACGGAAAGTATGTCCGACGATGAGAACCTTCAGCTAAACATGCCTAATCAGTTTGCAGATTTGCTGGCACAAGCGAAGACTGTGGAAAAATATGCTGAAGACATGAAACTCACGGAAGCACTGAATCATGCTCAAAATGTGTCGCTCGGCAGTAATGCCACAGTACTGCAAAAGGAAATGGAAAGTCTGAAAGAGACTCTTTATGACTATCAGGACTCTCAAATGCGGCTTATGCAGATGGGTGAAAAAGCAAATTTGTCATTCTTGATAGGTAATTCTATTTTTGCACAACAAACGCTAAGATGGAACGGAACTGACTTTACAGCTGTTGCTGATGAAACGGCAGAGCAATTCAGCAGATACTTCGACAATTGGCAAGTAATCAACCAATTGCAACCAGGTAAATATCTGTTGATTGTCGACGCATTCTATAGAGCTGGAAACATAGAAAACGCCTATGACAAATGGAAAAACAATTATGATGAATGCAGAAATGCTGAATTGTATGTTGAGAATATGAATGATGACGATATGAAGCTCTCTGCTTTGATTCCATCAATATATGATGCTAAGGAATATACTTATTCTCCATATACTTTCCCTGATAACTTGGCACAGGCAAGCAACGCTCTTAATAAAGAAGACACTCCTTACCTGACAGCGATAGAATTTGAGTTAAACGAACAGTCTGATGTGAGAATCGGTATACGAAACAACAATGTATTGCAGTTTGACTGGACTGCATTTGACAATTTCCGACTCTTTTTTATGGGAACTGCCACAGGCATTGTGGATATTGACACATCAAACGATGCTGACAAAACTAATGAACGGCAACAAGTGTTCGATGTTACTGGAAGACTTGTCACAAATACTCCTGTTCCTGGTATATACATTATCAATGGTAAGAAAATAATGATTAAGTAACTTTAAGGTGTGTACCACATATCATTTGTCAATTTATACAATATAATAATGTGATGAAAGGAAAAAAAGTTCAATGGGCTTTCCTCTCGGAGAACCCATTGAACTGAAGAATAGTTTTATATTCCTAAAAACTGCTTCTTACTTGTACTAATACTAACTAACTAACTAACTTTTAATGAAAAAACCACTTTTTTGTTATTTTATAAAAGGTTGATATTTTGTCTCACGACTATATCAACTAATGAGAATCTTTTTAGTTGCATGAACATTTTTCTCATCGTTGATGCGAATTATATAAATGCCTTTGTCAGCTGGAATTGTAAGTGTATATAATCTCGTCTCATCACTTTTTGACTCAAGACAACGTCCCGACACATCATAAATAGCAACTGTGGCATTAGGAGAAAATGATTCCGATAGCTTTATCTTTACTGAATTATTCGGACTTAAGGCTCCTTCAATTTCAAACGAACCGTTGAAATCTTCAGTAGGAGACTTTATATCCACGTATGTGACCATTGGATATTCCCACCAGGTTGCACTACGGCCGGTATCTATGCCGGAAAGAGCTTCATGATAATAATAATACTTGCCACCACGCAAATCCTTATTGTGAAGTATGAAATACCCTGAAAAACGATTGCCGGATGGTCGGCGGCCTATCTTACCCCATGGAATTGCCATGTCAACAACATAGCCGTCTGAGGTCTTCTCAACACTGCTGCGCATGCCGTGTTGCTCTAAAGTTAAGTCTTGCCAGCCACTGCCGGTACTGCGTGATACGAGGGTTGAGCCGTCTACGTTTACCAAGAACTTATATACGCCTGAAGGTACATTGTCGGTTGCGTTGCGTTGACGGTCATAGAAAAACTCAACGGCATCACTTTCCCATACTACAGCACCTTCTGAAGGGGATAAGATAGTGCGGTCCTGAACAATGAAATGAACATACAGGCTATCGCGGCTCCAACAAGAGCCAACACGCATGTTGGCCTGGCTTTGAGAGCCTATGAATATTTCAGACATGGAACGGTCCCAGTCTATTACATCCCCGCTGTTCACCTGGTAACAATTCATAGGATGCATAATCCTGCCCTCATTGGTCCATATACCATTCTGGCTTGGGTGACCATGGACCTCTGAAACTGCCATTATAGTGGAATCGTTAATCTGGCATACAGAGTTCCACACACCCCCTTGGTCGGGCTCGTCCATAAATGGAAATGGGATGGAGTAACACTGAAAATTCCTTGCCATAGCATTTCCTACATATACAAACTGACGAAACTTATACATATCGTCCCATGGAGCACCGCGAGTGTCTGCCAAGGAATTCGTCTGAGTGGAAAGGATTGTCTCACCGCTTTTTAACTGAATAAGATATGGAGCACCGCCTCCACGAGGCTCACCACCAATAACTCCAATCCAACGGTCGCTGCTGTCGCCATAACGAGTGCCACTTGCCCAGTTGTCTTCAAGACTAGTGTAGATAATGCCTGGCTGGAAACCACCGCCAAAACCATCATCCTCTATGGCTAAGGCTATACCGCGGTCGTTGGCTAATACTAGTGGTACAGGCATGCCATCGCGAGCACCTACTGTATAGCAAACCCTCACAGGCTGACGCTGCCATATACGGCTGCCTTTGGCTGTCTTGCTTGTGGAACGTAGCATGGTTATGTCCTGATCATTGCCTGGAACGCCTGATTCGTTGGCGAAATAAACCTGTACCTCACCGCTCGGCAGCTCTATCATCGCCGGCTCCCATATGCCGAATGGACCGTCGCCCTCCCAACTCTGCTCGTATAGCGTCTGCTCGTCTTCCCATGTGAAACCTCTGTCATAGGAATACTTCACTTTTACCTTAGTTGCCCAACGTTCATTCCATGCATACATCAATACACCGTCAGACAACTCTAAAAGCTCTGCATTGGTGTTGCCTGCTCCTTCTGGAGGGACGGCTACGGTTATGGAAGCCTGAAAATATTTACCACGTGGCTGCTTGAAACGTATTTTGCATATTCCTCCTTCATCAAACACTAATGCCTGACGACCGTCTTTCAATAGTTTCACACGACCATAGCCTCCATTGTTCTCAAAGTGTTGAGTTCGGTAGTTCCAGCCGATACGAATTCCTGAACGATAATTCTGAGCTTTCAGGGATGGTAGGAAATATAATAATCCTATTAATAATGACATGCTTATTCTGTTTGGGATCATTTCATTACTTGTATTACTTGTTTAATAAAATAAAATGTATAGAAGTTGATTTTCTCGTTGCAAAATTAATTCAATCAATAATGGAATAATATCACAAACAATTAATTTTATAGAAATATCAAGTCAATTACACTTTTTAAAAGAATAAATGGATGTTTATGTGAAGATTTGTACACCATATAAATATTTTGATGCATTTCTTATATCTTTTGATTTTTTTTTGTTATTTCTTCATCCGACTATTGTATAAATTTGCTTCCGATAAATAATGTGTTTTCATAATTACTATAATAATATTTCAAATCTAAAATTTTTCAGTATGAAAAAAAACTTATTCTTCAAAACATTTTGGTTGTTGTGCCTATGCGCATTGAACGGATATGCACAACGATGGACACCCAGTGAGCCGGAAAATGGTGGTTCATACTACCTCTACAACGTAGGTAAAGGGGGATTTCTTGTGAAAAACGGTGATAAAGGTATGCCAGCTCTTGAACCTACTGACGGAGCATACGTTATTCTTGAGCAGGATGAGGCTACAACAACTTCGGAAGGAAAATCGTTCCGAATCGACACGCATCTTGTTTATGCAAGCACGGGAACAAACCAGGATAGGTGGCTCGTGGAAAACACCTCCGACCGTAATGCATACATCAATGTGGCAAAGAGCCACGAAATGCATAATCCATGGAGATTTGTGCCTGTGCCAGGTAAGGAGAACGTATATTATATCATTCTCGCCAGTGGAGCTGACGCTAACAGGCATCTTGAATTCTCCAGTCTTGATAAGGGAACGGCTGCTAACCCGGTTACAAGGTCAACGGGTAGCAGTACAAATGCAGGAGCACCAGGATTCGATGAATGGATGCTGGTGACACCAGATGATTACAATGCTGCCTTTGCCAATCGAATGGACTTTACATCATATGTCGGAACAGGCTCTGCTTCTTGGACTGGAGCAGGCGGAACTGCGGGATCTGTGACTACAATGACAGGAGCCACAACTCCTTTGGCTGAACTCTATAGCAGTTCGTCTGCTGGTGTGAAAATGCGGCAGACTGTAATTGGATTAGACAATGGATACTACGAGGTAAGGGTGTTTGCTTCTTCGCATAATGCGCGTGGTGAAGATGGAGCGTCGCTTAATGGTATAACACGTGAACATGCAAATGTGTTTGCTACATCTGGAGAATCCAATGTGACAAAGCAGATTGTGGCACGTGGAGTAAATCCAGGATTCGAGGGCGATGAGCAGACATATCCTTATACTATGCACGATGTGATAGTTAAGGATGGAAGCATAACTATCGGATTGAATCTTGCTAATGCTGGACAAACGGGATGGCATACTATCCAGATTTACTCATTGGTTAAAACGGCCGACTTGCCACTGACAGAGAAAATAGAAGCCTATCAGGCTGCACTGGCGACAGCTCAAAACACAGCTACAGACACTGAGCTGCCAGCTGGATTCCGTAATGCGTTGCAGGCGGTGATATATGAGAATAATGACGCAGATATAACCAGCGCTACATCGCTTGACAATGCTACCGCAGCACTGATTGAGGCAGTCAATGAGGCTGAAAAATCGCGTGCGCCGTTTGCAAGGTACAATCTGCTCAAGGAAATGGCATTGGCTACCGATGATGATACAACCGCCTTTACAGGAAATGTGACTGTTGATGTGACTGATGCCGACAATGAAGTTAATGCGGCTACAACAGTTGAAGGTATTAACAATGCCATATTACTGTTGCGCACGGCTGTGAAGAATTTTATCAATGCTGTAACTGTGGTAAATGGCAAAACTCTGGATATTACAGTTCTATTGGTCAATTTCGATTTGGAAGAAGGTATTGGAGGTTGGACTGTTGAAGGTGATGGCACGTGGAGAAATATGTACTCTGAAGATGCTACAATAGGATATGGAGCTGAGTTCTATCATGGTACACGCAATATATATCAAACGGTTGATGGGCTGCCAATGGGTAGCTATGAGGCATCTGTACAGGCTACATGGAGAGATGCACAGACTACCGGACTATATCTTACAACTTCTTCAACTATAACATCGCAGATACAATATCAATATGATAATTCTGGAATTCCTTCCACACTGACCAGTATGGCAAATAATCCAGAATATGCACGATTCTCTGTTATGAACAGTTTGACTGGAAACAGCTTAACTGTTGGACTGAAGGAAAAAGGTGTGGGTGATGGAAACTGCTGGACATTGTTCGACAACTTCCGTCTATATTATAACGGACTGGATTACTCAGAGGCTGAGGCGCGTCTGGTAGCGGCTCTTGAAAATGCATCTACAACTGCTGGCATGGATATCCCTCAGGCTGCAAAGGACCAGTTGAATACACTGAGCACAACATACACGCCTGAAGGAATTGAGGCTACTGGCACTTATGCTGAGGTGCTTCAAGCTTTTGAGGATGCTATTGATGATATAAACGCAAAAATACAGAATGCTGAAAATCTGGTTGAACCTTACGCTGAATTCAATTTCATAAAGACTTCTGTTCAGGCTGTTGCCAGTGTAAATGATGTTACACTGAGTGATGATGATGCACTAACAACACTTTTAGCTGTGGTAGATCAACAGAACACAGCCGCAAACACTACTGTCGAAGCTGACATAACAGCTGCCACTGTGGCTCTTAAGAGTGCTTCACTCACATATATAAATAAAGCCCGTCCGAATAACGGAGCAGAATTCGACCTGTCATACCTGATTGTCAATGCAGGATTCGACCAAAGCCGTGAGGTGGGGTGGACAAGCGATGTTGATATAAGTGCATTTAACCGGAGTTTCTCTTGCTTGGAGGTTATAGACAAAAACGGGTTTGATATTCATCAGACACTAACAGGAATGCCAAAGGGAACATATCGATTGACTGTTCAGGCTTTCCAACGTCTTGAACCAGGGCAGGTTGAGTCACGACTATATGTGAATACCACAGACGCTCTGATAAAGAGTCTGTATGATGAGATGTCGGATGTGGCTCTATTCACCACTGGAGGATGGTTCTCTGATGTTCAGCGTGACGGGAAATGGGTGCCGAACGGAATGGAAGGCACACGCATATACTTCGATACTGAGTATAATGGAACAGGAAGGAATTTCTATCTTAATGAGGTGGTGGCAGCGGTCACTGACAATCAACTCACACTTGGATTCCACGGAATAGGGGCGGCATGGACTCTGTTCGACAATTTCCAACTTTACTATACAGGTATTGATTTCTCGGGATATGAGGCACAATTACAGGTTGCAATTGAAAGTGCAAAGGCTAAGGCAACGGCACTAAACGGACAGGTTCCTGAAAGCATCATCAACGGGCTGAATAATATTGAAAACACGTATGATGCCAATGCTGTAGCTGATATTGAGGCTCTAGACTTCGATGATGCTATCGCTGCTTTCGATGCCGCTGTACAGAACATAGAAAACATGATGACTGAGGCTGACACTTTCGTTGAGCCATTTGCCAGATTCCTGGCCATTTATAATGCAGAGAACCCTATTATAGCACAGACTTCCGTTTATACGGATGATGACGACTCACAGAAAAATACGCTTCATACGGCTATTGCAACAGTTAATTCCAACGCTAATGCGGCAACAACGATTGAGGCTCTCAACACACAGACAGCCGCATTGTATGATGCGTATGCAAGTTTTGTGAAGAACACAAACATTGAAGGTAAATATTTCGACCTTTCTTCACTTATCTACAACCCTGTATTTAATCTTAGTGGACGTACAGGATGGGAAAAGACTGGAAATGCAACAGGTCTCGGAAGGGTGACCAGTGAGCGCATAAATGGATATGAATATTATAATGGTTCATTCGACTTCTATCAGATCTTACCTACGCTGGCTGAAGGATTATATAAGTTCAATGTGAATGCGTTCCACAGAATCTCTGATAATCAAAACGATGAAAGGAATGCTGACCGCAACAACATTCCTGTACTCGTTTATTTCGACAATGCTGAAGAGAAGATGATGAGTATTCAGGAAGGAAATGCTACTGATGTGCCGTCGGGACTAAACGCATTTGCTGAAGGGGAATACAAGAACGAAGTGTTATGGACTCTTGATGAAATTAAGAATGACGTAAAAATCGGATTGAGACTCGACGAACAGAGTGCAAATTACAGTTGGACACTCTTCTCTAATTTCAAACTCTTCTACACTAAGGCTCCTGCCACTATCACACTCAGCGAGAATGACACAACAGAACCTGAAGCATACGACGTGGCTAATGTGACACTGGAACGTAAGCTGAAGGCTGATGTTTGGAATACTCTGACGGTACCATTCAATATGGAAATACCTGAAGGATGGGTTGTGAAAACTCTCGAATCAACCGAGAATATCGATGGTCATGTGAGGATGAACTTTGTGGCTGTTGAGAAGATTGAAGCTGGCGTGCCGTATATGGTGCAAGTGGGAGAAAACGAGGTGACATCAATCGTAAAGGAGGGTGTGGCTGTTGTGCCTACGCTTTCTGACACAGAAACTGCCGACCTTGTGTTCAAAGGTAATTTTGCAAAGATTGACGCTTTGGCTGAAGGCTCCTTCTTCATACAAAACAATAACTTCTATGAGGTGGGAACCATAAATAAGCCGGCAATGAAAGGCTATAGGGCATATCTGCAACCTGTTGTAACGGGAAGTGTGAAGAGTATTGATTTCTATAGTGATGGAGAGACTACGGCTATCGAACTGATTGTGGATGAGGTTGAGCCGGATTCGAATGGTAAGATATACGACTTAAGCGGAAGGACTGTTATTAAGCCTGAAAGAGGACTATATATCATTAACGGTAAGAAAGTCTGGATTAAATAAAGATGCTTAAGTAAGGAATGATGGTGGTGTGATATCTGTAGATTATTCCACCATCCTTCCCATACCTACCTAATCATTTTTTAGAACATTAAGATAATAAAGCAATGAAAAAGCAATATATGAAACCAGAATCAGACGAGCATCGTCTGTTGACAATAAAATCTTATATGGATATTCCATCTGCTGGTGTGACTTTGCCTGGTACTGGGTCTGGTGGCAACACAGACGATGAACCAGAATTTCCATTCGACCCAGATGCTAAAACAAGAGACCTTTGGGATAAAAAAGGACTATGGTGAATAAAGAGAACAGGTATGACTTTTGTGGTCGCTGGTAATTGAATACCATGTTTTTATTCAAGTGAAATCATTGAGCATTAAATCTATATGCTCGCATTTTGTGGAGCGAAATACTACTAGTGTTTAGTAACAACAAATAAATTATAGCTAATGAACAAAAAGATATTTTTAGCGATATTATCTGTATTTATTATACTTTGTACAGATGGTAAGGCACAAACATGGATACCTGCTACACCAATTGATGGTGGCACATATTACCTGTATAATGTGGGTATGAGGGGATTCCTTGTGGGAGGTGCCAACCGAGCTACTATCGGACCTGCGCCTGTAGTAGGACAGACCGTCACATTGGAACAGGATGGTGATAATGCCAATCAGTTCCGTATTGATACGCATGGACTGCGTGCCAACGGCGGTACAGACCAGTGGATGGTGGAGAACTGGGACGATGACTACGTTTATATAGATGTGGCAAAAGGTCATAATATGCACATGCCTTGGTTATTTACCGAGGTTGATGGAAAAACAGCTGTGTATAATGTGATTATTGTTGGGGGTACAGACGATGGAAGGCGGTTGGAGATTGACAGCCGTAATAATGGAGTGCCTGATTTGAACAATCGTGCAGGTGTGCTTCCTTATACGAGAAGCACTAGGCAGAGCAGTGCTGGCGGTAACCTTGTGGGAGAAAACGACCAGTGGATGTTGGTGACTCCACAGGATTATGAGGCTTCACTTGCTGGAAGAACCGATTATACCAACAAGGTGGGAACGTCACAAACCGCTTGGACTGGAGCCAGTGAATTTGGAAATGATGTAAAAATCATGACATTTGCGGGTACTGAGACGGGCATTCCTGCTTTTTATGGCTCTTCGGCAGTGGGTGACAAAATATCACAGACAGTAACTGGATTGGACAACGGCATTTACGAAGTGAAACTATTTGCTCACTCTCACAACGAACGAGCTGACTATGGAACGAGTGCTCCGGGAACAGCTGTGACTGGTATGACTGATGTGGCTTACGTCTTTGCTGAATCGGGCGACAGCAGGCAGGAAGTATTCATAAACGCAAGAGGACGTGACCCACTCGGATGGACTAAAGCAGAGATGCTTGCACCATATACTCTCAGCAATATCACTGTGAAGAATGGACAAATACGTATGGGACTTGCTCTTACACAAGCTAATAAGACGCAGTGGCAGGCTTTACAAATATATGCACTTACGAGAACAGGTGATCTTCCGTTAACAGAAAAAATAGAGGCTTACGAGCAAGCCCTGGCAAATGCAAGGGCTACTGTTGCAGACAATGGATTGCCTTTGGGATTCAGAAATGCATTGCAAATTGTGATTGATGAAAACGATAATGCGGATAAGTCAAGTGCAGAAGCACTCGATAATGCTACGACATCTCTAAATAATGCCATAGTGGAGGCTGAGACATCACGTATTCCATACAGCAGATATAATATTGTGAAAGCCGATGTTGAAGTGCTCGACGATGACAAGACAACCTACTCGGCTGATGTTGCTGTTGACATATCTGCTGCTGATGTTGCTGTCAACAGTGCCACAACAGTTGAAGAAATTGATGCGGCTATACCGTTGCTAACTCAAGCTGCCTTGACTTTTATAGAAGAGGCTAATGTAAAGCCGGGTACGATGATGAACCTCACTAACATTCTGCTTACTAATCCAGATTTTGAAAATGGACTTACTGGTTGGACTGCGGAAGGTGAAGGCACATGGAGAACCATGCTGGGAAGTGCAGAAATCGGCTTCGGGGCGGAATTTTATCATGGAACTAGAGATATTTATCAAGTTTTCAGCAATCTACCTTCCGGACGTTACATGGCTACCGTGCAGGCTACGTGGCGTGACGCTCAGTCAACGGGTCTATATATTACTACAGCAAGCGGAACTCAATCAGTACAGGTCAGCCAGCTGGTGCCAAACAACGATGTTACCGAGCGTCTTGCACAAATACACGACAATCCTGAGTATGCAAAAATCATGGTTGACAACAACGTGACAGACGGTTCACTCAGACTGGGGCTTAAGGAGAAAATCTATGGAAATGGTGATTGTTGGACTCTATTCGATAATTTCCAGCTTTTCTACACAGGATTGGATTACAGTGTTGAGGAGGCAAGACTGGAAGAGGCTCTGGTGGATGCCGAGACTTTTGCTGTTGAGAACACTCTGCCAAATCCGGTGAAAGCGATGCTTAACAGCCTGAGAGGCAATTACGACGTGAATGCTATCGAGAATAGCGGTACGTATGCAGAAGTGATAAACCTTTTTGCTGTAACAATTGCATCGATAAATGCGGCTGTTAGTGAAGCACAAACGTTTGTGATGCCATACGGATTGTTACTGCAGACAGAAAGTGCGGTAGATGACATATTGGCACAGACAGATGCATATACTCCTGATGCCAACAAGGAAAACACCATGCGACAAGCTGTTGAGCAGGCAAGAATATTGGCAGACGGAGCTGTAACAGTCAATGTTGTTAATGAGGCTATTGAAATAGCTCGAAAAGCAATCGGCACATTTGTCAAATCTACCAATATTTCAGGACAATACTTCGACCTTACTTCTATTATTGCTAACCCAGGATTTGAAAGTTCACGAAATGGTGGATGGGATTACAGCCATAATGGAGGTGCATTCAATTGGATTTCTGTTGATGGAGCGCATTGTGTGGAGTTTTTCAACTGTACTTATAATCTCAGCCAGACAATCACTGGAATGCCTGCTGGTATGTACAAGGTGAATGTCAATGGACATTATCGTCCAAACAACGAGTTTGCACCTGAAGATCACATACAACAAAATGTGAATGGCTATCTGTATGTTACAGGTGGGACACCTGTACAGCTACAGGTGCTGCGAAACAACCTTAACAGTATTCCTGAGATACACGCTTTAATGGATAATGGTGAATACAAAAATGAGGTGGTTACGGCGATTTCGGATGATGATACTTCATTGACTTTAGGAATAAAGTGTGACACTCAAAACCGAAACTATAGCTGGACGCTTGTTGATGATTTTAGGATTTTATATACAATTGCTGACGACAACCTGTTCCTCAACCCATACAATGAGGCCCTTGCTGCTGCACAGGCTGTGGACACAAACCAGCCTATGAACGCACAGGAACGCGAGGAACTACTGGCTGCAATAGCGAATGATGCAACTTTGAACAAGGAAAATATGGCCACCCTGCAGGATGCCACATGGCAACTGAGACAATTGACTGCCACGGCTCTGAACAGTATTGATGCTTATAGTGAGGCAAAAACTGCTATTGAACGTATCGCTGATGAGATGTCACTCACTAATGTAGTGACAGCAGAGGCTACGCAGGTTTTCAATGGATATTCCACAGCTTATACAAGTGGATCACTGACCGATGATGAGGCTTCCGCTCTCATGAGGAGATTATTCAGAGACGGTGTGAACAAAACTCTTGACAATGCGATTGACGAATATCTGCTCAGCGCATGGAAAGAAGGTGATCTGCAGATGCGTGACTATGAAGGTGCCATGTATATCAACACTTGGTCCACTGAAACCGATGTGGAGGGATTCAGATATCCATTCTATGAAATAGCCGATGGATACAATTCTTCTACGATTGCACATACATTTACTGCAACGGTTGAGGGACTTGAACCAGGCGACTATGTGGTGGAACTCTGGGCACGAACAAGAATAAAGATAGGAGGAGAAAACAACTATGAAGCATATCCAGATGGTATCTCTTTCCAGGTAAATGAAGGTGAACCAGTTGAACTCGAAGGAGAACTTTACAACCGCTTCAGGGCAGACCATTACAGAATCTTTGGTGAGGTTGGAGCTGATGGTGTTTTGACGCTGAAACTCAATATCCCGGCAAGCGAGCAAGGAACATGGCTGTCTTTCAGAAATGTCAAATATTCTAAAGTGGATATTAGCAATATTGAAATATCTGAGGATGCTGACTTCTCAATATCTGAAGAGACTTTGGCAAATGTAACACTTAAAAGAACTCTTTATGATGAGGACTACAACACCCTGGTGCTTCCGTTCAGCCTGACACAGGAAGATTTAAAGAATGCGTTTGGACCTGAAACAAAGGTATATGTGTATTATGAGGATACTGAGGATGAGAATAACGTCATTGTGAATTTCTCATCTTATGAATCTACTATCCCTGCCAATTTGCCTGTTGTTATTTATCCAAGGGGTGGTGACAACAACATAAAAACATCTACAAATCCAGAGCAACGTACATACACCTTCAACCACGTAATGATGAAACCTGTAGATGAACCTTTGGCAGAGGGCAGAAATTATGACTTTGTCGGAACATACAATCATCTGATTTACGTTCCGGAAAGAGATTATTTCTTCGGATGGGACAATTCCATTCAGCAATCAGCAATATACCGCTCGGTGGGGACAACTACACTTAAGGGAACTCGTGCATGGCTGAGAGATAAGAATACTGCCGGGGCAAAGCAAGTCGTTGTCGCATTCGATGGATCTGCTACAGGAATTGATAATCTGATGAACGATGAAAAGAATATGGTAAACGTCGGAAATATATATGACATTCAGGGACGCAGAGTCTATAATGTCAGACATCCTGGTATATATATAGTAAACGGAAAGAAGGTGTATATTAAATAATTAGTTTGTGTTATGAGAAAGAAATCAATTTATATGGCACCTCGGCTTGACACTATGAGTATGCAGGTGCAAAATATGATAACATCATCCATAAAAGACTCTGGAGGAAATTCTGGAGCTGGAATGGGCTCGGGAAATATTCCAGGAACAGGAAGGGCTCCTCGGCGTAGAGATTATGGTGATTTCGAAAATGATGAATACGAGTTTTTAGAGTTTGCTATTAATGCTGATGATAATGGAGATAACAGTATACTTTGGTAAATCTGGTAAATCAGTATGAAACAGATATCGAAAATAATGATTTTGGGACAGTTGTTGCTTTGTGCGGCAACTGCTCTCAAAGCTGTTCCAAGAATGACCTCTGATGAGGCGTGGGAGTGGTATAACAGCAAACCATGGTTCTGTGGAGTGAATTATATCCCATCCAACGCAATCAATTATACTGCTATGTGGGATAAGACAAGCTTCTCTCCTAAAGTAATTGACAGTGAGCTGCAGCTTATGCAGGATATTGGAATGAACTGCGTGAGAGTTGTGATGCAATATGCTGTTTATGAGGATGACCCGAGGTATTTTGTGAAAACGTTCGAAAAATTCCTTAATATTTGTGAGAAGCATTCAATATATGTGATGCCTATTTTCTTCGACGACTGTACGTTTGGCACTAACACGGACCCCGTGGTGGGCAAACAGCCAGAGCCTCTGGAAGGATGGTATGCATGGGCTTGGTCGCCATCACCAGGATACTCAATGGTGGTGGATGAACGCGAACATTCAAAGCTTGAGAAATATGTCAAGCACATATTGAAACGATTTGCAAACGACAAACGTATCATGGCTTGGGACTTGTACAACGAACCTACAAACACATCCATGCCTGAGAGAAGCTGGCCACTATTGAGAAAAGTGTTCGACTGGGCAAGGACGGTTAATCCTTCACAGCCATTGACTACATGTGTGTGGAACGGAAACAAACAACTTGAGGATTTTCTGATTGACAATTCGGATATTGTGACTTTCCATTGCTACGCAAATCCGGAAGAAACTCGTAAGTCCATGGAGAGAATGTGTGCTGTAGGACGACCGGTGATTTGTTCGGAATGGCTCAACCGTCCGCGTAAATCTAACATCGAGGATATTATGCCTATGTTCAAGGATAATAGAGTGGGATGCATGATTTGGGGACTGGTAAACGGAAAAACACAAACACACCTGCCATGGGGGCATAGACCTGAACATGGACAATACAATGGTGAGTGGCAACATGATATCTTCTATTCGGACTACAGACCATATAATCAACACGAAATAGATATCATCAAGGAACTTACCTCATCGAATACAACTTTCATAACACAATGGTCGAAATATTAATTATTTAATGGGAATGATAAATCTGGCTAACTGCAAAACAATGGCTCTGTGTCTGCTGTTTGCCATTTCAGAGCTTACTTGTATCTCACAGACTAATGTGACATCTCTGGTTGATAATCCTGGATTTGAGATAAATGGATTACAGGGGTGGGATAATGATGGATTCTGGATACAGACTAACACAGCAACAACTTCACAAGGATGGAGCAAGACGGGCACATCGTATGCGGAAAAGTGGGTGCCGGCACCGGTGGCGTTGGAAAATGCATCACTCACTCAAACAATATTCGGAATGGAGGATGGGCTCTATACAGTACAGGCGAGCGCTCATGCTGTGCTGGAGTCTAACACCAGTACTGTGACTAAAGGAGTCAATCTCTTTGCGGGAGTAAATTCTGTTGGAGTAAATAAGGGAAAAACTTATTCCACATGGGCTGTCGTTGTGAACGGTCATCTTAAAATAGGCATTAAAGTAGTGGATACCGACGCTAATTGGGTGGCTATTGACAATATAAGATTGACAAAGGAGGATTTTACAGACTTGCAACTCAAAGAATATGCGGGGATGCTTTACGACATATTGATTGCTGATACGCTTGACAGAGCCAGACAGATATATTTTAACAGAGAGCAAATAAAGAGAGCTGTACAGGCATATAACGATGCGACAGACGAACATGATAAATTAATCGAGGCTGTGAAATTGATGGAATTGTCGCATGAGAAATTTGATTCTATTAAAATAGCATATACAAAAGTGCGTGACCAGGCAAATGACTTGTATTCATTAACCAACAGGTCAGGATTTTCGGCTGCTGATTCAATAAAGACGATAAGATCGCTTATGACTCGATACTATAGAAGTTCCGACGACCATTATGACTGGGTAGTGGAACAGTTGGGGGTGTTGGAAAACCTGAGCAGGAGTTTTGACGCATTCATGCATCTGTCAAAAGTAATTAATGCCGCAAGAAGTCAATTGATAATCACTGGCTATCCCGACAATGGTCAATTCAATGATGTCATCAGTGATGTGGTTGAAAAGATGAAAACAATATTGGATGTTGATGACTTTGCTGCCGAGGAGGAAAAACTGAGAATGGCTCAGGAGGAATATTTGAAATATCGTCCGGATGAATGGATTACGATAATTAATGGTAATATGTGGCATGCCAGAAATGGCGATGTGCAGGCTCATGCTCCTGGATTTGTGAGGGTAGGAGATGTGTGGTATATGGTTGGAGAGGACAGGACAAGGTCGCCTGATGTGAATCTTTATTCTAGTGTCGATTTGATAAACTGGAATTTTGAAAAGAAAATTATAGAGAATGGGGTTACTAGTACCGTGCTCGGAAACGGCAGAATGATTGAAAGACCCAAGTTGCTGTATAACCCTAAAACAGAAAAATTTGTCGTTTGGTGTCATTGGGAGCAAGGAGATTATGGAGCCAGCGAGGCTGCATGCTTCTACAGTGATGAGGTGAATGGAGTATATGTGCAGGCCTTTGCGGGAAGGCCGTTGGGTATTAAGTCGAGAGATTGCAACGTCTTTGTCGATAACGACGGAACGGCATATTTTATTTCTACAACCGAAGATAACAATCATCTCGGACTCTTCCAGCTTTCTGACGATTATCTTTCAGTTGTTAACCATACACAGTTGTTCCCGTGGCAGGGTAGGGAGGCACCGGCTATAGTAAGGATTGGAAATCTATACTATATGTTCAGTTCTGCCTGTTCTGGGTGGGAACCTAATCAGTGCAAAATTGCAGTGTCAACCAATCTGAGGAATGGATGGTCGGAATTGAAGAATGTGGGAAACGACATGGCTTTTGATACGCAGGCGGCGGCTATACTGACTGTAAAAGGGACAAAGGACACTTCGTATTTCTATGTGGGTGACAGATGGCAGGATCCTGGATTGCCTGAATCCAAAACTATTATTTTCCCTGTTAAATTCAATGGCACACAATGTGAGTTCAAATACCGAGAACGATTTGATATCAACTTTGTTACTGGGCAGTGGAGAGATTCTGACACACAAGATGTCTTTCTTGACAAGAATAATTGGAGAATTGTGAATTATAGCAGTCAGGAAACTCAAAGTGAAGACGGAAGAGTGGCTAATGCAATAGATAATAAGGAACAGACCATCTGGCATACAAAATATACAGGATCGGTTTCTGCGGCACCACATACTATCGACATCGATTTGGGAGAAGAAGCCAAGATAAGCGGTTTCTTGGCTATGCCGAGAATGGATGCTCTATCCAGCGGATTAATTAGACAGTGTTCTTTCGCAGTAAGCAATGATGGGGTAAAATGGACTACCGTTTATACTACTGGATGGCTTCCGTATGGCACAACAATCAACTTTGAACCGCGTGAGGCGAGGTATGTGAGACTGTCAAGTAATGATTACTTTATATCTCTTTCCGAACTGAATGTGAAAGGAGTGTATTCTGAGGCTTCTGGAATAGATGATTTAAATTCCGATAATCATGGAGGAACAGTTGATGTGAGGTATTATTCCATCAATGGAGTAAGGTTGTCAAAGCCTCTGAATTCCGGAATCATGATAGTGGAAAGTATTTATAATGATGGCACTGTGAGTATAAGGAAAACAATAAAATAGCTTTGTCCACTTTATTTACTTTTTTGAATACTTTAAGAGCGGCATGTTATTGCTGCTCTTTTCTATGTGTATAATAAAAATTTATTCGATATTTGAGTCGCTTTGCTTGATTTGTTCTGACAATTCTTGACCCAGCTCAAATAAAAATGCTTAAATTTGCATAAAAGATTGGTTATATGCGAAAATCTACTTGTTTTTTCTATTCTATGATTATTATCTTCGTTGCTTGTTCTGATAAGAATAACGAAGCTCTTCATAGCGCATACTATTGGACCACAACCTTCCAGTTGTCCGACATGAAGAATGATTTCATACGAAAGCATGATGTCAGAAGGTTGTACTTACGTTTCTTTGATGTGGTGATGGACCCTAAAAACGGTGCGATTCCAAATGCCACGATTAAATTCCAGGACAATGTGCCAGACACTCTTGAAATCATACCGACGGTGTTCATAATGAACGAATGTATGCTTGAAAATGCTGAAGACATGGCGGAGAAAGTGGTGAAAAGGGTTTTGCAGATGTGCGAAACCCACCATATTCCAAATGTTCATGAGCTACAGATGGACTGCGACTGGACCAAGCGAACGCAAGGCCATTATTTCGCTTTCCTCGAAAAAGCAAGAATCCTGCTCAAAGAAAAAAATAAAAGGCTGTCGGCAACAATTCGCCTCCATCAACTATCAATGAAAGAACCGCCTGTGGATAGGGGGGTACTCATGCTATATAATACGGGTGATGTCACCGACAGAAATGTGCGAAACCCAATTCTGGATGCTGAAGATGCAAAGCCTTATTTCCAATATCTCAGAGATTACGACCTGTCGCTCTCTGCCGCATATCCCATTTTCTCGTGGAACGTGATTTTTAGGGGAAACCATTTTGTTGGAATCCAGCATTATGAAAATGAATATCCAAAAATGCCTTTGGACACTATAATAACATATAGTGCTGAAAAAAGCGAAATCGACAAGGTGAAGAAACTCGTTGACAATGTAGCCCCTTACGTAAATGATGAAATTGTCATTTACGACCTTTCAGACAAGAACCTGGAAAATCCTCCATTCTGCTATTAAGCTATAAGTGAAAATACAAATAAAGAAAGAGGGGTTCACTTCAAAATGAAGTGAACCCCTCTTTATGTTTTAAGGTTGTTCTTAGCACTGAGCCAATTTGCCGTCAGAACCGAGAACGTTGACAATCTTGTGTACATACATCTTCTTCATGTTCTCACGTGCTGGTTTCAGATACTGGCGAGGATCGAAGTGATCTGGATGCTCAGCCAAGTGCTTGCGAATTGCCGCTGTCATGGCTAGACGAGAGTCGGAATCGATGTTGATTTTGCAAACTGCTGATTTTGACGCTTTACGGAGTTGGTCTTCTGGAATACCTATTGCATCTGGCAATTTTCCTCCGAAGCTGTTGATTGTTGCCACTTCGTCCTGAGGTACTGAAGAAGAACCGTGGAGAACGATAGGGAAGCCTGGAAGCTTCTTCTCGATTTCTGCCAATACGTCGAATGCCAATGGTGGAGGTACGAGAAGACCTGTCTTAGGGTCGCGTGTGCACTGCTCTGGAGTGAATTTGTAGGCACCGTGGCTTGTGCCTATAGAGATGGCAAGTGAGTCGCAGCCGCTCTTTGAAGTGAAGTCAATCACTTCCTCTGGTTTTGTATAATGACTCTCTGTTGCCACTACATCGTCCTCAACGCCTGCCAATACTCCTAATTCTGCCTCTACTGTCACATCATATTTGTGAGCATATTCAACGACCTTCTTTGTAATCTCTATGTTCTCCTCGTATGGAAGGGCGCTACCATCGAACATGACTGATGAGAAGCCCATGTCGATACAATCTTTACAAATCTCGAAGCTGTCACCATGGTCGAGGTGGAGCACGATTTCAGGATGCTCACATCCGAGTTCCTTTGCGTAAGCTACTGCTCCTTCTGCCATGAAACGCAGAATCGTGGCATTGGCATAGTTGCGGGCACCCTTAGATACCTGCATGATAACTGGAGATTTTGTTTCTACTGCAGCCATGATGATTGCCTGCATCTGCTCCATTGTGTTGAAGTTGAATGCAGGAATTGCATAACCACCTTCAACGGCTCTTGCAAACATGTCGCGAGTGTTCACAAGTCCAAGGTCTTTGTAATTTACCATAGTCAATAGTTTTATATGAGTTTATTGGTTTTCGAACTACAAATATAGCATATTTTTTTGAGGGCGTTATTCCTTTTTGGGAGTTTTTTCTTGATTATGTCAATAAAAAGGATTTATCTCATTTATGAAATCCAATCTTGACAACTGAATATTACAAATCAGTATTGAAAAAGAAACTGTTCGGACAGGTGAATCCAAATTCAATGTCTTTCTTCTTCCTTTTCATCGTGTTTCTTCTTGAAATGGTCGTTATACATCTTTATGGCAAAAATCACAACGCTGCTACTTGTGGTGATGAGATTGGTTATGAACAATGCCCACAAGATATCTGGCTTGTGTAATATCCCTTGAAGCATGAAGCACAGGCCTCCTATTGCCATCATTAGGAATGTGGGTACTGCTATTCCGTCTGTATTACGTGTCCTAAGTGTAGTGATAGCCTGAGGTAGGTAACCTAAAATCATGCTTATGCTGGCTATCCAGCCGCATATCTCATAAAATGTTCCTTCCATGATATTATATGTTTTTTATGTTAGTGATTCATCATTTCTATGAGAAACCTCCCGGCTTCGGAATCCCAAATCAACCGTCCTTCGTTCCCTTCTTCTTCTCTTGATTGTTCATCCAATCCGTCAAAGCGAGTTTTGGGCTCTCTCTCTATTATTCGTACGATGTTGCTCTCGTCAGTCAGAATCAACTCTGTGAAGCGTGATGGATACATCACTGGAAACTGCAAATCCTCGGTAGCCGTACTCCAGTCGCTTGCATATACACGCACGTGACTGTCGGGCAAAGAATCGGTCACGGATGTCGTGACGACATATATCAGCACATCGTCAGTCCCTTTGTCAAACAATGCTATGTCCGCTTTGGTAACGCTGGTCAGCTGAAACGTGGCAAGCGTCTTGCCAAGATAGGTCATACTGCTCTTGCCGGTCATTCTGTTAGTAACCTCTGCCTCCATACCGGCTTCCATGAAGTCGATGCAGTCGAGGATATTGTTCTTCGACAGTATCGGCAGGACATTTTCAGGCATAGTCTTCAGATAATCCTTAATTGTGCTTTTGGTATTCAAATCATCAGATACCGCCTCAGACACATTTTGTCCTGTTTCTGCCACCTGGCTCTTTGCCGAAAGGAATACCGCAATCATACATGCTAATATACAATATTTCATATATCAATTAAATTGTTATGATACATATTTATATAAAGTCTCATCTATTCATAAACTCCGACAACCAATTCGTAAACCGGTCATTTTTCATGTTAACCAACGTCCGCTGCCACAAACAACCCATCTACTTGTCAACTTAAATAATCATTTTTTCATTCTAAACCTCCTTTTCCTTGCTTCTTCAAGTGACAAAGGTTCTGCGCCATCGCTGTTTTTCCGCTCATGCGCGGCTATTAATTCTGCATTACGCCTCTTAAGATCCGCTGTCAGTGCAGTTCGTCTCTCTGTATTCATGAGATCGCTCGCCACCGTCACGTTTTGGGCAGCATCTTTCATCCATAGTATAGGCGCATCATAAACAGGGGAGATTTTAAGCGCAGTGTGCAACTCGCTTGTCGTTGCACCTCCTATCATCAGTGGAATGTCGAGCCCCGCTTCCTGAAGTTCACGTGCCACATTAACCATCTCTTCAAGCGAAGGGGTGATAAGGCCACTCAGGCCAATGATATCCACATTCAGCTCCTTGGCTTTCCTGACAATCTCCGAAGCTGGAACCATCACGCCTAAATCAATAACCTCGTAGTTGTTGCATGACAACACGAGTCCTACGATGTTCTTACCAATATCATGTACGTCGCCCTTCACTGTTGCAAGAAGTATTTTGCCGGACTTTGTCAAGTCGTCCCCATGCTCCTTCTCTATATATGGTTGAAGTATTGATACGGCCTTCTTCATCGTACGTGCGGCCTTCACCACTTGTGGCAAAAACATCTTGCCACTGCCAAACAGTTCGCCTACCTTGTTCATGGCAGACATCAGTGGACCTTCTATTATGTCAACTGCCTTGCTGTATTTCTGAAGAGCTTCTTCTAAGTCTTGTTCTAGATAATCGCTGTTGCCACGTACCATCGCATATTCAAGGCGTTCTTCCAATCCCGTGTTTCCCCTCCAAGTTTCTGGTGCGTTGTTGGAGGCTTGTTGCTGGGTTGAGCCTTTCACTTCCTCCGCCAGTTTCACCAAACGTTCTGTAGCATCCGTCCTGCGGTTGAGCAACACGTCTTCTATGGCTTCCAAGAGTTGTGGTGGTATGTCGGAATATAACACCTTGGTAGAAGGATTTACTATTCCCATGTCTTGACCTGCATTGATTGTGTGATATAGGAATGTGGAATGCATGGCTTCTCGTATATAGTTGTTGCCACGAAACGAGAACGACAGATTGCTCACGCCGCCACTCACGTGACAGTAAGGCAAATTCTCCCTAATCCATTTGGTGGCACGTATGAAATCTATTGCATAGTTGTTGTGTGATTCTATACCTGTTGCAACGGCGAGTACGTTTGGGTCGAATATGATGTCGGATGGGTCGAATCCCACTTCTTCGACTAATATCCGATAGGAACGCTCGCATATTTCAATTTTACGCTCGTATGTGGTGGCTTGACCTTTCTCGTCGAATGCCATAACAATCATGGCGGCACCCAATCGTTTTATCTTTTGTGCTCGTTCGACAAACACGTCCTCACCCTCTTTCAGCGATATGGAATTCACGACACTCTTGCCTTGGATGCATTTCAGGCCTGCTTCCAACACATCCCAGTCAGACGAGTCGATCATTACCGGCACTTTCGCAATCTCAGGATCCGACATCATCATGTTCAGAAACGTCATCATCTCTTGCTTGGCATCAAGCATGGCGTCATCCATGTTGATGTCGAGAACAAGTGCTCCGTCTTCCACTTGCTTACGGGCTATAGACAACGCTTCGTCATAGTGTTTCTCATTGATGAGTCGCAGAAACTTGCGCGAACCCGCCACATTGCAGCGCTCACCTACGTTTATGAAGTTACTGTCAGAATTCACGGCCAAGGTTTCCAGACCTGCCAATGTCATGTGATTTGGGCGCGCAACTGGCTTGTGTGGACTAATGTATTTCCCGTCTGGAGATACTATCATATTCTGATATTGGCTGATGAATTTATCGGTCGTGCCACAACAACCGCCTATGATGTTCACTATGCCGGCTTCTACATATTTCTTCATCTGTCTTGCCATTTCTTCCGGACTTTGGTCATAGTGCCCGTCGGAGTTTGGCATTCCGGCATTCGGATAAACGCTGATATAATATGGTGCTTTGCCTGCAAGGTCTTTGAGAAACGGGAAAATTTGTTCTGCGCCAAATGAACAGTTCAATCCAACCGACAGAATGTTGGCATGGCTGATGCTGGCTACAAAGGCATCGAGTGTCTGTCCCGACAGGGTACGCCCGCCTATATTGCTGATTGTAACCGACAACATGATAGGCACCTTAATGCCTGTCTCGTCCATGGCTTCTTCGGCAGCATAAATGCCTGCTTTACAATTGAGCGTGTCGAAAATGGTTTCAAAAAGGAGGAGATCCACTTCGCTTTTGAGCATACAGGTTATTTGTTCTTTGTAAGCCTCACAAAGCGAGTCGAATGTCAAGTTCCTTACGGATGGGTCATTCACGTCGGGACTTATGCTGCAACTTTTGTTGGTAGGGCCTATCGAACCAGCTACGAATCTTGGCTTCTCGGGAGTCTTCGCTGTATATTCATCTGCCATGTTACGGGCAATAAGACACCCTGCTTCTACCATCTCACCGCATATCTCTTCCATACCGTAGTCCGACATGGATATACGTTGGCTTGAGAACGTGTTGGTCTCTATTATGTCTGCACCTGCTTCTAAATATCTGCGGTGGACGTCTTCCACTACGTCTGGACGAGTAAGGTTTAGAAGATCGTTGTTCCCCTTTTGCAATATTGGCACATTGGCAAACCGTGTACCACGGAAATCGGATTCTTCTAATCCATATCCCTGATACATTGTGCCGGTGGCGCCATCCAGTATCATGATCCTCTCATTCAATATGTCGAGTATTCTTCTACGCATTTCTCGTGATTTAAATCATGTCGGCTTCTGATTGTTCGTCATTATTGACCAAATTCCAATCGGTATGATGACAGGCTTGGATTAAAGCAAAGACTTATACGCCCTGTCTATCTCGCGACGGTCTTCCTTGTCCTTCATCGTTTGGCGTTTGTCGTATTCTTTCTTTCCTTTTGCTAAAGCTATGTCCAGTTTGGCACGCCCGTTCTCGTCTATATAGAGGAGCGTGGGAACTATGGTATATCCAGGTGTCTTGGCATCGGATTCCAGATGTCGCAATTCCTTCTTGTTCAGAAGTAGCTTGCGCTCGCGTCTCTCCACATGGTTGTTGTAGGAACCATAACTATATTGGGCTATGTGCATGTTCTTCACCCATAGCTCCCCATTGACGAAATAGCAATAGGTATCTACCAAACTGGCCTTCCCGCTGCGGATTGACTTTATCTCGGTTCCGGTAAGGACGATTCCGGCTGTATATGTGTCAACAAGCGTAAATTCAAATTCTGCTCGTTTGTTCTTTATGTTTACTTTTGACTTGAATTCTTTGGTCTTTGCCATTGTTTGTGAATTAAATGAAATTCTTTTCGTTTTGTCTTACGTAATCTGCTATAAGCGGAGTTAATTCTTCTTCCATATCCAGGAAATCATCACCAAAATTGTTCATCTTGTCAAAGTCTTCATACATTGCCATAAAACTTTCTTCATCACATTCCTTTTCCAATTCTTCTTTGTGTGACAAGTATTCCTTGCGTACCTTATACATGAATTTGCCAAAGTCGGTAAAACCCCATTCTTTCTTCATAACCATTGCAAACGGACCAGCCAGCACATAAGGGCCATACCCGTTCTGTATCAATTGGATGAATCCACCGGCAGCCACTTCGTCAAGCATAAAACGATAGGCCAACAACGTGTGCTGATTGGCATTCAGCATGCTCATGTTGTCGGAGGTCAGATTGCCATCCAACTTTTCCAAATATGCTGTTGTGATGGCAAACAAATATGTGTCGGGACCACTTTCCCAACTTGCATCCAATTTCTCTTTTGTTATCATTTTAACTTGTTCCTTATCTATTTAACGTATTTACAGCGCCTTCAGGATTCCTGTCTTGTAGGCGTACAATAACTTCTTGAGGTTTTCCACACGTGCGGTTATCACTTTACCCTTGTCCGTGTCTTTCACGTACATACGATGCTCGTTCATTTCTACTACCTGAACCGTGCTCTTTATGTCTTCTCCTTTCCTGATGGCTTCTTTGGCGCTCCTGAATGGTTGGTGCTGAACCAATTCCAAACCACGGGAGTGGAAAATCAGGGTATAGCCGGCTATGCCGGTCTCTGGTTGGTAGGCTTTTGAGAAGCCACCATCAATCACGAGCATCTTGCCATTTGCCTTGATCGGCGTTTCGCCCTTGGTGGTTTTGACAGGCACGTGTCCGTTGATTATATGGCGATGTGCCCCTTCAATGCCGAAATCGTCTAGAATCATGTCAATGGTAGCCTCGTCGTTGTTGAAAGAATAATAATAGCCTTTTGTTTCCTTGTGTGTCTGTGGGTCGTTTATGAAATAACGCTCAAAAGTGGCCATCTTGTCTTTGTCAAACAAAGGGGAGTCGCTTCCACACCACAGATACCATATATAATCAATGCAGAAACGTCTTTTGGATGAGGATATGGCAGGATTGAACGCATTGCGGACAATGCGGTCTATCTTCTGCATCAAATTCATTCCACTATATGCCTTGCCTTCGATCACCACTTCTTTCAAACTGCCGTCGGCGTTGAGAGGTATGGAACCGTGGAACATGAGGTTCGAATTGCTCACCTTGAACATTCCGCCTCGTGACAGCAGACATTCTATGTGACGGCGAAGTTTTTCGCTTGCACGAAATGACTTCTCTATCTTCAGCATCATACGTTCTTCAGCTTTGGTCAGTTTGTTCGGATTGTCGGCCATTATGGTAGGAAGGCTTTTGTCTTTCAGTTTATAGTGTTTGCCGTTCAACTCTACGGCCCATTTCGTGAAGTCTATATGTTCCAGCAGTTTCCTGTCGCTCATGCCGAACTCAGGACGACGGTCTATTATCCTGGCCTCTTCCTTGAATTGTATGATGGTGATGGCCTTGTGCATTTGTGTCATCAGGCGCAAGGTTTGGTTGTCTATACTTCCATCTTTCAAGAGATCGCGGACTTCGAATTCATTGCAGGGATCGTCTTTGTAAGTCTCCATGGCGAAAGTGGCGAGGGGGAGGAGATTGATGCCATATCCGTCTTCAAGTGTCGATAGGTTGCCGTAGCGCATACAAAGGCGAAGTACGTTGCAGATGCAAGCGCGGTTGCCGGCACAAGCCCCTATCCATTCTACGTCATGATTGCCCCACACCATGTCGAAATGCTTGTAGTTGCATAAGGTTTCCATTATCTTGTCTGCTCCCGGACCACGATCGTATATGTCTCCAAGCAAATGAAGACGGTCTATGGCCAGACGTTGTATGAGTTTGCTCAACTCTATTATGAACGCATCGGCACGGTCAATCTCTATAATCGACTCAATGATTCGTTTGTAGTATTTATGTTTCTTCTCACCATAACCACTATAGGAGTCGTGGAGCAATTCCTCTATGATGTATTCGAAGTCTTTGGGAAGTTCTTTCCTTATCTTGGAACGTGTGTATTTCGACGACACTTCGCGACAGATGCTGATAAGGCGGAAGAGGGTGGTGCGATAAAAATCATTGATATTGTGGCTCTCGAGTTTTATCATCTGAAGTTTTTGTTCCGGATAATATATCAGGGTGCATAGTTCTTTTTTCTCTGAATGGCTCAACTCTTCGCCAAACAACTCGTTCACCTTGCGTTTCACATAACCCGAAGCATTCCTCAGCACATGGTTGAAGGCGTCGCTCTCACCATGTGGGTCGCTGATGAAATGCTCTGTCGGCTTGGGTAGGTTCAGGATGGCCTCAAGATTTATGATTTCCGTGCTTGCGTCGGCTATCGTGGGATAGCTGTGCGACAGCAGTTCCAAATATCTCAAGTCATCCTTTATGTCTTCCTCAGTGAATTGTTTGATTGCTTTTGTATCCATCATTGTGCTTATAATCCGCAAATTTATGCAAAAATCCCCAAATATCAGCATCAAACACCAGAAAAAATCCCAATCCCTCCCAATCCCTCCCAATCCCTCCCAATCCCTCCCAATCCCTCCCAATCCCTCCTAATCTATCCTAATCTATCCTAATCTATCCCAATCCCTCCTAATCTATCCTAATCCATCCTAATCCATCCTAATCCATCCTAATCTATCCCAATCCATCCTAATCCATCCTAATCCATCCTAATCCATCCTAATCTATCCCAATCCATCCCAATCCTTCCCAATCCTTCCCAATCCCTCCCAATCCCTCCCTTTCTGCTCAAATAATCCTTTAATTATTGACATTGTTTTAATAAAAAAAGTATTATCTTTATAGTATGGAAGCAGAAGAAAAACTGATATACGACATTGAGGAGTCGCTTCATTGCAAAATGAAAAACTCCAAGAGACTTCGATTTTCTTCGTTTGAGCATCTATTCGAGAATTCATGAGATGATTTCGCCTACACTCTCAAACGCTTTTGGGGACACCTCGCAGGATATAAATCCATATCGGTACACACTGTGGATGTGTGTCTTTTCCTTTGTCAGAATGTTAATATTACAATTTAAATGCAAAATTTAACACTTATCATTTGTAATATTCATTTTGCAAAATAAGG
>FLNY01005005.1_pt1 | contig 36620 bp, 20 predicted proteins | sample 1140381 | NCBI WGS metagenome assembly FLNY01 (sample SAMEA3878172, study PRJEB12797) | bioreactor metagenome | biome: Moose rumen | place: Sweden | collected 2011-10 | reverse complement strand
CGATTTGCAATCGTGCAAACCGATCTCCGAACTTCGCGTAACGATTTGCAACCGTGCAAATCGATTCCCGAACTTCGCGTAACGATTTGCAACCGTGCAAATCGATCTCCGAACTTCGCGTAACGATTTGCAACCGTGCAAACCGATTTCCGAACTTCGCGTAACGATTTGCAACCGTGCAAACCGATTTCCGAACTTCGCGTAACGATTTGCAGCCGTGCAAACAGATTTCCGAGCTTCGCGTAACGATTTGTTCGTTTCGGAAGGTATAAATCTGCGCCAAACACGGCCTAAACGCACATTTACGCCTGCAAAGATACGCCTTTTTATTGAAAAAAGCAAATAATTTCGTGTTTTTTTTACGAAAATAGAGAGACGACACAAAGTCGCCTCTCTATTTATAAGGAGGAATGGGAGGGTCTGAGCAATCAGAGCAAGGCGACTGTGAGACCGGCCATTACGATGGAAACCATCGACATGAGTTTGATGAGGATGTTGAGCGAGGGGCCGGAGGTGTCTTTGAAAGGATCGCCCACGGTGTCGCCCACGATGGTGGCTTTGTGGCAAGCGGAGCCTTTGCCTCCGAAATTGCCCTCCTCGACATACTTCTTGGCATTGTCCCAGGCGCCGCCCGAGTTGGCCATGAAGATGGCGAGAGTGAATCCTGCAGCCAGACCTCCGACGAGGAGACCGAGTACACCGGCCACATCGAGGGTGCAGCCCACGATGATGGGGATGACGATGGCAAGCACGGCGGGGAATATCATCTCGTGCTGGGCAGCACGGGTGGAGATTTCGACGCAGCGGCTGTAGTCGGGAGTGCCTGTGCCCTCGAGAATGCCTTTGATTTCACGGAACTGACGGCGCACTTCCTCGACCATCTTCTCGGCAGCGCGACCCACGGCGCCCATGGTGATGCCCGAGAAAAGGAAGGCCGCCATGGCACCGATGAAAGCACCGACGATGACCTTGGGGTTGATGAGTGTCACCTGGAAGTAGTTCATGAAGTCGGGAATGGTGGCATTCATGGCATCGATGGCTTCGCCCTTGAGGTTGACAAGGGTATCGCCGGAGCGGTGCATGGCAATCTTGATTTCCTCGATGTAGGAAGCCAGCAGAGCCAGAGCCGTGAGCGCGGCCGAACCGATGGCAAAGCCCTTGCCGGTGGCGGCTGTGGTGTTGCCGAGGGCATCGAGGGCATCTGTACGATGGCGTACCTCTTCACCCAAAGCGCTCATCTCGGCATTGCCGCCGGCATTGTCGGCAATGGGCCCGTAGGCATCGGTGGCCAGTGTGATGCCCAAAGTGGAGAGCATGCCCACAGCTGCAATGCCGATGCCGTAGAGACCCAGCGACAGGCTGGAGGCAGACATTGAGAGGTTGAAGCCGTTGGCACACAAATAGGCCAACATGATGGCAACGGAAATGGTGACCACGGGAATGGCTGTGGAAATCATGCCCGTGCCGATACCCTTGATGATGACGGTAGCCGAACCGGTCTTGGAGGCTTCGGAGATATCCTGCGTGGGCTTGTAGGACTGAGAGGTGTAGTATTCGGTGGCCTGACCGATGATGACACCGGCCACGAGACCGCTGATGACGGAGAAGCTGAGGCCGAGCCAGTTGTCAATGCCGAGGAGATAGAGGATGGCAAAGGTGGCTACGGCAATGAGTACGGCAGCCGTGTTGGTGCCGAGACCGAGCGAGTGGAGCAGGTCCTTCATGGAAGCTCCTTCTTTGGTACGGACCATATAGATGCCGATGAGCGAAAGGAAGATGCCTATAGCGGCAATAATCATGGGGGCGATGATGGCCTTCATCTGCATTTCGGGGTTCATGAGGAAAGCTGTGGCACCCAAGGCTGCGGTGGAGAGGATGGAGCCGCAGTAGCTCTCATAGAGGTCTGCACCCATGCCGGCCACGTCGCCTACGTTGTCGCCCACATTGTCGGCAATGGTGGCGGGGTTGCGGGGATCGTCCTCGGGGATGTCGGCTTCGACTTTGCCCACGATGTCAGCGCCCACATCGGCAGCCTTGGTGTAGATGCCGCCGCCCACACGTGCAAAGAGAGCCTGGGTGGAAGCACCCATGCCGAAGGTGAGCATGGTGGTGGTGATGATGACCATGGTCTCGGGGGCGTTGCCATAGACGGCCGAGAGGATAAGGAACCAGAGGGCGATGTCGAGGAGGCCGAGACCCACAACGGTGAGACCCATAACGGCACCCGAGCGGAACGCAATCTTCAGGCCGCCGTCCATACCCTGACGGCAGGCGTTGGCGGTGCGGGCAGAGGCGTAGGTGGCCGTCTTCATGCCGATGAAGCCGGCGAGACCCGAGAAGAAACCGCCCGTGAGGAAGGCTACGGGCACCCAGGGATTCTGCACTTCAAGCACATAGGCCATGAAGGCAAAGATGACGGCGAGCACCACGAAGGCGATGGTGACCACCTTGTATTGCTGACGCAGGTAGGCCATGGCTCCGCGACGCACATACTCGGCGATTTCGCGCATACGGGGCGTTCCCTCGTCGGTCTTCAGCATCTGACGGAAGAAATACCAGGCCATGCCCAAAGCTACAACAGAGGCCAGCGGGACAAGCCAGAAAACAGAAGGGATGTTCATGATTTTGGAGGATTTATTGGGGTTCGATTTTTTTTCGTTGTGACGAGATTTCGATATTTCGAGATTACGATATTTCGATATTACGATATTTCGTTATGAACTTAAAAAGGGAGGCCCGGGAAGGGACCTCCCTTGTAATAAGTTTCACGTTATTATTAACGGGGACGAAAATGGGGACAAGGTGAAGATTACTTCACGATGTACTTCTTGCCGTTCTTGAAGTAGAGCTGGCCGGCAACGGGGCTGGCTACGAGCTGGCCGAGGATGTTATAGACGGGAGCATTGTCTTCAACAAGGGCGGGCTTGGTATCGACTGGGATGGCCTTGATGCCGTTGAGGCTGGAAGCAGTAATCAGGATATTGCCAACATACTCGAACAAATCGCTGCCAATCCATTCATCTTTATTTGTTGATTCGTTATGAGTGACACCGCCGTAGGGAACAATTTCTCCATTAACTGTGTTCCAAGCCTTCTCGCCAGCCATATCACCTACAACCTTGACGTAAACTTTCTCCTGGTTGTTGACCTCTGCGGGAAGATCTCCCTTGAGTTCCTCCCAGCCGAAGAGCTGACCTTCGCCCTTTTCAAATGTAGCAGCACGTTCAGTAAGCTCAACAGATGCAAACTTGGTCCATTCAGTACCATTAAGGCTCCAATAAAGGTTTTGGGTCTTGCAAGCATAATTGTCGGAACCAACGAAGCAGGAGAATGCTATGCCGGATTGATCCTTGGTTGAGAATTCGACAACCACGGCATGGGGTTCCTGCTCGCCCAAGGTTACCACGGAAGCAGGAGTGTGGCGGGAGATGACACCCATTTGAGCATTAACGTCATCTTCGCCGAACTTATTGGGACGAGCCTGAATGACAGCATAGCCGTCTTCAGTTGTAGCATGCTGGGTGAAGGGAGGAGCTATCAGATTATCAACATAGCCGACCGTGTCATATACAAGTTCGTAAGCAGTGGCCTGATATGCTTCATCGTCATAGATATCAGCTTTATATGATGCGTTGGCATTACCCGACACACCTGCGAAGGTGAAAGCAGAGAGTACAGGAAGAGCTTCAACAGTGGCAACAAAGTTATTTTCAGCACCGAGGGTGACAGTGCGTGTGAGGGCTGTGCTGCCATCCTCCCAATGCTTGAAGGTGTTGAACTGACGATAGTTCGTATTCTTAAGGTCAACGCTGAGAGTTACCACTTCTCCTGAAAGATATTTGGCCTTATTGGGAGTAATGGTAACCTTAGCAGACTTGGAACCTTCGACAGAAACAGTAACAGTAGTTGTGGTCTGGTGCTCATCTGTATAGAGATCAATACATCCGATGGGTTCGCCATCTTTACCGGCGGTATATACCTTCTCCTGTTTCCAAATACCAAAGAGACCACCCTTAGCATCGGTGAACTTATCCCAACCGAATTCAACGTCCTCCATAGTGTAGTACTGAGTGCCGGAAGAGATATCAGACCACTCTCCATATATCTCACCGGTCTCTGCATCAGTAGAAGTTGTATTTTTAGCAGCACGGTTGCCGAAGAGGACGTTGCTGTCGAAATCAATCAAACCATAGGTAATATTGGCTATATAATTACCCACTATGGTGTTCAAAGTGTCAGGATTCTCCGCCAAAACTTCATCCGTAATAGAAGGATTGTTGTAGGTATCCTTCCAATTCGGATTCAGGAAGAAGTTGTTCTGGATGGTGAAAGTGGAATTCTGGCCAACGTAAGAGCCAAAGCCGAGCATGGCATTCTTCATAGTGCCGCCGATTACCGTATTGTTCTTGAACGTGAAATCCAAGTCGATGGCGGTGTTTCCATTCAGATAATTGTAACCCACAAGGCTGTTCACATAACCCATATCGTAGAAGAGATTGTTCTCAATATCCATACTTTCCACCATTGTACCGAAATAGAGAATAGGCATTGCGTTGGAGTCGAGATAACCGTCGTGGTATGTACATCCTGTCATGATGAAACTCTTGATGGTACCTGCAGCTGTAATGGTCTCGCCATCTTTCTCACGAGCTGATGCCGCGAAACGAATGAATGCACGTGAAGTACCGTGAATTTCGCAGTTCTTGAACTCAAGAGTGTCGTAATTGTGCTCGTCAGCGTCACTATAGTAGAGGAAGTAATTATTGCCTTCTCCCATCAATTGGAGGTTTTCGAAGTGCAGAGAAATATACTCCTCATGCTTGGGCTGCTTATTGCCGCGCATTGTAAACAAAGGAAGTGTACCGTCTTCCTTCTCTACACCGATGATGTGGATATTTCCGGCAGTGGGCCAAGTACTTGTTTGGTTAAATGATCCGGCAGCGATGTCTGTGGTAATGAAAATCGTGTCGGTGTTTGCACCGAAAGCTGAAATAAAGTCTGCTTTATTGCTGACTGTTTTGGTTTCAGCCAAGGCTGTTGTTGCGGTCAGCAAAGCTGTCCCGGCAAACAAAAGAGTAAAGATTTTCTTCATGTTGTTAATTTTTTGGATTAATAATTAATATAGAAAAAAAAGAAATTAAAATATCTGAGTGAAATCTCGAATGAGACAATAATCTGGTGCAAAGATAACTGTTTTTTTGGAAAAATCCCAAAAAAGGGAGAGCAATTTGGGTTTGAGGGTAAAAATTACCTCCCTTTTTTAGAAATTTCCACATTTTTGGGTTATTCAAGCGTCCATTTTATGAAAACACTTTGTTCAAGTGAAGATTTTACCTGAGCCTGATACGCTGTTCCTTCATATTTGGGTTTCACAAGATTATAGACTATGTCGGCATCCTTGTAGCGTTCGGCCATCTTCACAATGTAGGAATATGCTTTACCTTCGGCTGTAAATTCCTTTTGGAATTCCTCGGCCAATGCCAAATCGTAAGCTTTCATACGATTCTGGTCGTACGCAAATGTGCGTTTTTCGGTCTCAGATGCATCATCCCCAATGGTTGGAAGATCATACTCGGCACCGCCCAAGCAACCTACCAATCCGATATTCGGATATGAATTTGTAAAGTCTCCCGCGAAGAAATATCCGTAGCGAGAATCCCAAACAGGCAGGTTGTCAAGCGTATCCTTCGGGAAATAGGTTTCGGCATAATATTCAGCACCGTTATTGCTGGTTATTACTTCCGGGAAACGCCCGGCAATGCCGTTATTGAGCAGAGAACGTGCCACATCCCAATGCCCGAGATGGTTTTCGGCCTCTGCCAAATAATAGTGCAGTTCAAAGCCCCGGTAGAGCAAAATGGCCGGTTCAATTTCGTAAAGTTTGGAACGGAGATAACCGTTGTTGCTTGTGACCAAGCGGGAATAGTAGTACTTTGTCACAGCGGCTTCACCATTGATGGTGGTAATGAGAAATCTCTGGTCTTTGCCGCGGATATCGGAATTGGCATACATGCCGTTCAATGCGTATGCAGAAGGCTTGGCATAGAACCCATCATCAGGATAAGCCGGACATAAATATTGCACCAGACGATTAGTCTGCTTATTCTCGTAATCGTAAAAAATGGCAGATACCAAGTGAGGTTCCCAACCGACTTTTTCGCTGTAGAATATCTCCGAGTAATTCATCATCGTCTGCTTCGAGCACATATAATATTTCCAACGCTGCGTTCCGTCATCTGCTGTATAGACCAAGGGGGCATAGGCCAAAGCGTTGAGAGTCAGTTCGCGGAGCTCATACCAATCACTGTAAGCATCTGTATAGGATGCTTTCCAAGACAGGCACTCGGCTTTCAGACAGCTGTAGTCTATTGACATATATTTCCAATAATCATAGGCCTCGTTGGGGGTTACCGGATTCACCCAATAAGTCCAATCCATAGTGAGGTCAGCCGGTATTTGCTGCCCACAGCAATAGATTCCGTTATTGAGCAAGTCAACCAACTTGGCACTCAAATCCTTCATTGTCATATATTGGAAATCAGAACCTTTCAAGCTTGTCAGTTCGGTCACATTCGTATCGAAATAATAAGCTTCGCCATAAATTTTACCCAGCATCATGTAGGCCCAGACTTTGTATCGCAAAGCGCTGGAAACCAATCGGGGGATATGCACTTTTGCCGAATCAGACATTGCGCCTTTTGTATCGCGATAGAATTCGTCCACCTTGACAATGAAATCGTTGCAGGCCACGACTACAGCATAGTATCCCGTGGGGTCGGCGTATTCGTTGCCGTCGGTGGGGGAGTAGTTGTTGATGTTCTGCAGGGAGACCGGAGCGTTATTGGTCGATTGCAAGAATGCGCTACGCAAATCGGTGAGCCAAATGGCCTGATCGCCTACTTCTTGCATTCTGGTTTGAATGCCCAAATAGCCGCGATACATATCTGCCTCTTCTTTCATATAGTCCTCGTCGTTCATAATATTGTCGGGGTCGGTTTGGAAGAAGTCATCGCAACTGGTCATTCCAAGTGAAAGACCGAGTACCAGGGAAAAATATAAAATAACTTTCTTCATAATACTTTAAATATTTACAGCTTTCATCTTAGAAATTCAAATTAACACCCACTTTCACAGTAATGGGCATAGTAACCTTGGCATAGTCGAATCCGCGGAGAGCCTCAGTATAGCTGTAGGAGAATTCCGGGTCGCCGCCGAGGTAGTCGGTCAGAGTCCAAAGGTTTTCGGCAGATGCCCATATCGAGCCGCTGGCAAACTTGAGCTGCTTCTTGGTGAAGGCATAGCTGAGCTGCAGGTTGCGGAGCTTGAGATAGGAGGCATTTTCCACCCAACGGTCGGAGAAGAAGTTGTTGCCTGAAGGATCCCCGTATGCGGCACGGGGCATGGAGGCCTGCTGGCCTTCAATCTGCCAACGGTTGAGGACGGAGGTGGATTGGTTGAAGAAGTTGTCCATCGACTCGGTCTGACGGCGGGTCGCATTGTAGGCATCGTTGCCGATGGAGAATCCGAAGTCGGCGGAAAGGGTCCAGTGACGCCACTGAAGCGACGTGCCGAAGGAGCCGTAGAGGTCGGGCGTTGCCTTGCCGAGCGTGGTACGGTCTTCATCGTTGATGATGCCGTCACCGTTCTGATCGACAAAGATTACGTCGCCGCCCTGATAGCTGTTGCCGTAGGTGTTCTTGAGACCGGAAGCCTGGGCTTCGGCTGTGGAAGCGTAGATGCCGCGGGTCTGATAGCCGTAGAACTGATAGGGCGTTTCTCCGACTTTGAGTATGGTCTGGGCATCGTCGTTGTTGTATCCAGTGTATCGGGTGATAATATTGTCCTGACCGCCCAAATCGGATACTTCCGTGTTTAGCCAACTACCGTTTGCGTACAGTACCCAGTTCCAATCGTGGTTGCGAATAGGATTGAGGCGCAAACTGAATTCGATGCCTCGGTCAATAATCTCACCCTTGTTGTCATAATAAATCTCATTGGAACCGTAAACAGGAGAAATATTTGAATTGAGCAGCAGGTCATAATGTTTGGCGAGGAAAGCATTCGCGCGGACGTTCAGCTTATTTCCATCTACTCCCAAATCAAAACCGAAATCGACTTGGGCTTTCTTTTCCCATTCCAACTTGGTATTGGGGACACCGTTGCGAACAATTGTGCCTATGTTAAACAGATTGTTCGATGTGTAATAGTTTTTGGCGAAGTTGCTTGAGAACCGACTGTTACCCGACATGGAAACTTCGGCAGTCAGGTTCAGGTGGTCTATTTTGCTGCCCAAGCCACCCTGGTTGGTAGCCATATAGGTTAGACTGGCAGAAGGGAACCATCCGAAACGACTGGCATCAACTCCGCTGGATGAAGTGGCGTCGGATGTAAGTCCCACACTCGCCTTCCAAAGGCTGTTGTAGATATAATCGGCATGAGCGTAGAATGAAAGCCATTTCCATTCCTCGTTACTGCCGCTGATACCCCATTCATCCGTGGTTGTTGTCAGCGTTTTGTTGTAGTCATTGGGCGTATTGTAGCCGCTCGAAACGTCATACTCAAGATCGCGTGTCAGCAGACGAGCACCAGCGTATGCAGAGAAATCATGAACTCTGTTCCACACGTTCTTATAAGCGGCATTCAGATTATAGAAATATGCCTGATGACGTATGACTCCCATGGATACGGAATTCTTTCCGTCACCATATAGGCGCGGAATGATAGCCTCGTTGGTTGTGCCGGGAATGAACATGTTCTCTTCCGTGTAGTTGTAGTAGAGATTCACTTGTCCGGTAATCGTCCAATGCATATCGGGTCGATAGTTGAGTCCTAAATTGATGTTGGCATCGTAAATCTTGTCCGTACCTTCCACTGTCCGCACAATGGCAACGGGATTGGAGACATTGTCGTATGCGTAAGTGGGATTGGAGTTGACATTCCATCCGTTGTACTTCGCGTAGCGGTCGATGATGGATCCGTCGGAGAGCTGTTCGTATGGTGACAGAATCGGCATGGCATGATAGGCGGCGAGGATGGGATTGGTTTCAGGACTCATCCCCGTGTTGTTGAGGTCACTGTTGATATATGCCAAATTGATTCCGGCGAAAATATCGAAGTCTCGTGTAACAGTGATGTTTGTGTTCAGAGCTGTGTGATAACGGTTGGTGTTGGTATTCTCAAGCACACCATTATTGCGTGTATAGCCGAATGAGATGTTGTACTTGGCAACTTCATCGCCGCCCTCAACACGTAAAACATTGTCGGTCACAAAAGCATGGCGATAAATTTCATCCACCCAATCTGTCTGGTTGTTGAACATGTAGGAATAATAATTTCCTGCGGAATTCAGGAAAGGATAATCTGCCTGCAATCCCGCCAACGTATTGTAACGGGTCAATCCAACCTCTGTGAGATAATTTCGATAATCGGAAATGCCTAATACCGGAATCTGGTCTTTGGCGAATGCCATTCCGTATGAACCCTGGAATGAAATTCGGGTTTCCAGGTTGTCACTGGTTGCCTGTTCGGTCTCGATGAGGATGACACCGTTGGAGCCGAGGGAGCCGTACATGGCGGCTTCTGCGCCCTTGAGTACCGTGATGGAGCGGATGTCCTTGGCGTTGTAGCCGAAGAGAGCGTCACGGGAATAGGCATTGAGCACATCGCTGACGCTGACGTTGGCCAGATGGGGCACTCCGTTGATGACCAAAAGAGGCGTGTTCTCGGCGTGGAGCGAGTGGAGGCCGCGTATGTTGAAATAGGCACCTTCACCGGGCATGCCGCTCTTGCGGTTCACCATGAGGGCCGCATCTGACCCTTGCCAGGAGAGGTCGGCCGAGGCTGCGTCGGAGAAATCCTTCTTATAATGGGTTTCAAGCATTGTGCTCGACAAATCACGTGACAAAACGCTTCCGTCGCTCATTTGCACCTGTCCGCTGTAATTGCGATCAGACGAGGGAATCATCACAATCACCTTGGGAATGACTGAGTTTTTCAGTGCATACTCATGCGTGTAATAGTCAGAGAAAACAACACGCAGGACACCCTGAGCGGCTGTTGTCTCTAAAGTGTACTCGCCATTCTCGTCAGTGGTGGTTGAACCGCTGGCTCCGGGAATGGAAAGGATGACACCTTCCAATGGTGTGCCGTCGGCACTTACCACCTTACCGGAGTATGTATACTTTTCCTGTGCCATAGCAGTTGCGGACAATGCTGTTACGGCAAGTGTGAGGAATAATTTATTCATATTCACTTTCATAATTTCAATTATTAATTTTCAGTTGTTCATATTAATAATTGTTGGTTGTCGGGCGGAGACACCAATGATACAGGCAGAACGTGTAATTGGTAACAGATGTGGTTGACGTTGTGCTTGTCCAATGTGAAGTCAGATCTTCCGATTCCATTTTCAATCGGAAATTGCCACTGCGGGGAAGTGTGACTGTGGCTATGTGTTGGCCGTCGGTGTCGTAAGCGTATGCCTTCTCGAATAGCGTCTTGTCGAGATAATAATAGTAGTCCGGGTCGAAATCCATAGGGCTACCCAATGCTTGTTCACCATAAAAGCGTACACCGGGCATGGCACCGCCACGGTCGCATAGGAAATTGGCACCGGTGGACACTACTGCCAAGTTGTGAAGAACCCTCTTCGAAACATCCAGTTCCTCATCGGCAGCACCGAAATATACGCTGAATGAATAGTTGACTCGGGAGGTGCCGCCCATGCGGAGATAATATTCCCCCGCAGGTAACCGGCACTCCCGGATGGGATAATTCTTTATTCCATCAGCGGGTGTGTTATTGCTTACCAAATCGTTCGTATTGCGAATAAGACCGACAAACTCAACCGAAACAGGCAAACTGTCGGCTACAGCCTCTTCATCAGGGTAGGCGGCGAATCCCATGTAGTCGATGGAGGGTACGTAAGCCGCCCACTGGACTTCACTGAATCCGGACCCGTTGAAACTAAGCAGTCCGGATACGCCACATGGCTTCAGGTGATTCCATGTGAACTTGGCGTCTTCTTCGTTGTTGAAGCCTTTCCAGGAAGCACTGAACCCTGTATTTGACTTCGAGTCGTCGAAGAGCTGGTAAATACGGCTCTTGACGCGCCAAATGACAATGTGATTCGGAATCTTGTAAGTTTTGAGATTATAGAGCAGTCCGTTGGAAAGAATCACGGGATTGGCGTCATCGACCAGCTGGATGGCCGGATTCCAAATGGCAGGCGTAATTTCCGAGAATGTTTCCTTGTCCAAAGTCTCGTCAATGTCGCGTACAAAGCCTCCTACACAATCGAATTGGACAGCTTCGTTGTCGGCCATGGATTGCCAGTTTGAAGGAACGGCCACGTCTGAACTCTGTAATTTCCTATCGACAAAGCAGCTTTCCACAATCCATTTGCGGAAACGCAGTGAATCCAAGGCCAATGCCGGGCGGTTGCACCATACCTGAAGGCTGTCGAGTGCTCCGTAGTATGCCTTTGAAAGTACGGTATTGTCGGGGAGGAAACACGTCGAATAGTAGGACTCTGAGCGCATATCCCATTCGGGAACACCCTCAATTGTGTATCGATCCATCAACGTATTACGGACAGAAACAACAGAGTCGCTATATACTGTTTCTCCCATATCATTCACACCGCCGGGAGTCGAGGCATCGGCATCGAAATAAGATTCCTCGAATTCTGCAATGAAGGATTTGAACATGGAGTAGTCGTCTCCCAAACTTTGGATATATTCATATATGGAAGGCTCTACAGGAATTACGCCGTCCACATAATAAATATAGCCATTGTTGGCCTTTATTATACGGATAATCTTTTTGTCATTCAGATAAGTGCCGGCCAGAATCGAAGGGCTCTGGGTTCCGGCGAAATCTTTGGTAACCCAAAGGTTTTTACCACTTTGAACAGTGACTCCATATCCATCTACCAAAAGCGAAGGTCCAACTGCCTGATCAGAAATCAGGTTGGCCGCGAATTTTGGTTGAGCCATAACTTCCGCATCGGTCGTTAGAATGTTCCTGTTCTCGCAGACGATAGCGGTGCATTGATTATCTGAAAGCAATTTGGAGAACCCTGCATCGCTGAAACCTTGGTTACACTGACTAAGGTTAGACTGACCGCTAATGAAATCGGCTACTGTACCACGATAAACTTCGACAATCTCGGTCGATTCAATTGCCTCCTTGTCGTAGTGCTCATCCCAAACATCGGTGCATGCTGCCAAGCAGAGGGAAGACGCGCCCAAACTCAGATATAAAATATAATTGTTCATACCGATATAAATTATTCATTGATAGGTTCAAAAAGGATGTAATCCCATAACATGTGATAGGAGTTGTTGGTCTTGGCCTTGATGTCGAGCATGGTGGCCTTGAATGTATGGGTTTTGGAAGTCTCAAACTCAATCGTTTTGAAGATTTCCAAATCATCGGACGACTGTGCCGTTTTTACATTACCATACAGACCTTTATAGACGTATGCGTTCTTCGAATAGTCGGAACGATCCTCTTCCGGGTCAAATTGAAATTTTACGGGTGACCCCGCAGATTCTTTGTAAGCAGTAAGGAAGGTGAGGTTTACTCCATAGTGCAATGTTACTCGATATTTACCTTTGATTATGGTTGGAGTCTGCATTTGAAACCAACCTGCGTACCCAAGGTTCAATACAAGCAAATCATTATGATATGCATTATAAGGATTGTTGTCATGGTCTCGGGAGCTGACATAGCGGGTCTTCATATAACCGACTCGGCGATATGAGCGGGTGGAGCACCGGGTATCTTTATATTCATAAAGCAAGGTGGAGTCAAGCGTTGTTACGCCGAAATCTCCGTCCAAACAATTGTCGGAAAGGTCTATTTGGCGATTACTGCTGCTCATTGAGCCGTAAAAGAATTCGCCCTGTTTGTTACTGGCCCCCCAAGCATTCACGTATGCTATGATTTCGGGGGTGTTCAGGAAATCCCATCGTACTGCAACCGGCGCTGGCGTCCAAACGGGCATCCAATAGTCAATCTTGTGGATATAGCCATTGCGTGCTTGAATGTTGGAGCGGAGAATATGAGCTTTTTCATTGATAATCGTGCCAATAACGGTTGTGCTGTCTTCATTGAACGTGTTTTGGCCGATAACAACTTGACCCTTGAGATTTGTATCATAAATAAGCACCTCGTTGTCGGTTTCGAATTTGAGGAATTCGTCTTTGGTATATGCCTGATTGATGCAGTGATAGGCACAGTAATCGTACAACCCCTGATCGCTCCCCACCTTGCTTTTAAGGTCGGCGAGGCTGTTGATGCCAGCTTCGGCCATCGCTTTGTCCGTAGGAGCAAAACAAGTGTAATTATAAGAGATAATCGACGTACCACCTCCCTGAATGCGTATGGTATCGCGTACTTTCGAGAGCACCTTGTCATAGCCTGATTCGCGACAGGCTTGAGCGAAGATAGTATAAGTGTTACCTTCTCCCTCCTGTTGCTCCAGCTTATCAACTATTGTTTCCACCAACGGATGAATCACATCATCCATATAATAAATGATGGAGTTTGAAGCGGTCAAGTAATTGATGCCCCCGGAATCGCGAGGCTGTACTGCGGCCTGATTGTTCAGGAAAAGTACCTCAGCCATTTCAACATCGTCATTGCGGTATGCGTCATCTATATCGGTGTTTACATAACCGTATGAGGGTTTTAAATAGTCAAAAAAGAGATTCTGATAAGTCAACTGAGTGCCATCATTAGCTGAATTCACCAAGTTATCACAATCGAGTTTGACTCCATTCAGAATGTGAACCTGAACCACAGAACGGGCATAGTCGCGATCCAATTCCTCAATCGAACTGACTCCCCGCCATTCCAAGAACTCGCGAATAGCCTTGTTGGTGGGAGCAAACACGGTAGAGGTGGAGGATGCGTCCTTAAGACCATTGTAATAATCGGCATACTTCAACAGTTCCAACCACAGTGAGAAATCCTCTTCATGCGACTCCATCAACGTTGTACAGGTCATCTTGTTCTCCTCGTCTGTAGGGGTTACAAAGGACGATCCTTCAAATTCGTCATCGCAGGCAGAAAGGGCGAGGGAAAGCACTCCCGCGTATGCGAACATCTTTATTATATTCATCTCTGTTTTCATAAACTTAGCAATTTACAATTAACGATCAATACTTTATATTAATTGTAATAGGGGTTCTGCACCAGATTCGGATTCCGTTCCAAATCGGACGCATTGACAGGCAAGAAAAGAGCATTGTCTGAATTGAGCACGGAACGCAACCACGAACTTGAAGCACTGCCGCTACGGGTGTACTGAATGACCTGATCGCAGAGCAGAGTCTGTTTATATTGATTGTTGTTGCGACGACCCATGCGCAGGAAATCATACCAGATTTTGCCTTCTCCGAGGAACTCCATCTTACGCTCGTTTAGGACGGCTTCGAGCAGTTCTTCCTGGCTGTAGATATCCATTTCATCGAGAGCATCTTCTCGCATGTCTGGGTCATTGTAAAAATCTCCGGCGATGTTATTTTCGGCAGACCATCCCGCACGCTCGCGTATCTTATTGATAAGCGTCACAGCCTCCAGTTTATGTTCGCTGGTCGGCTCATTGCCATCAACACAGAGTAAAGCCTCGGCTTTCATAAGGATTACATCGGCTACGCGGTAAATGATGAAATTTGGATCATAGTTGGCCGCTGGGCGACGCGTTGTCTTGGAGGTGGAGCCCACATATTTCCAAACGAAACCCGTACCTGCCGAATTATTGGGAACGAAATTGGCATAATAGGTTCGTGCGGACTCGTTCATGCCCGAGGAAATATCGCCATCGCCGTAGTCTCCGGTTATCGCCTGATATTCTGAGATGAACTCTGTAGCAGCGGCTTCAGAGACAGCGTAAGTTCCTACAGCAACATCGTCATAAAATAGGGTCGGCAGATTGTTGGTCTGATCCTCCTCGTAATTCCATTGGAGTTCAAAGATACTTTCGTTAGAATTGCCAGGGTTAAAGATAGACATAAAACTGTTGCGAGTAGGCGAGGAAAGGAAAGCGGGAGCCTTGATAGAGTTGGAATTAAGTATTCCATTACAATACTGAATACACTCTTCGTAATCATCGTTCCACAAGCAAACATCTGCCAAGAGCGCATAAATTGCCCAACGTGTTGCCCGGCCTTTCGTTTCCCAGTTGGTTTCATAACTCTCTTTGGATGCACCTGTTGCCAAAGCTGCGTACAAGTCTGTCTTAATCTGTGAGATGACATCAGCCTCAAGGGTTTGAGGCAGGTTAACCTCCACATTATCGTCAGAGTAAGCAGTAAGCGGCATGGGAACGTCTCTGAAATTTCGAACCAAATAGAAATAAGCCAATGCGCGAAGGAAATAGGCCTCGGAATAATGACTTTTGAGAGATGCCTCTGAATAGGTGTCGTCATTGGCTTGAGCTACAGCAGCCCGTTCCAGAACCGTATTGGCCACATTGATTATCTGATAGAATACAGTCCAATTACATAGGCTATTGGTCGAAACCATTTGCCAACGTTGCAGTACATTGTTCGAACGGTGGTTATAGACAATACCCGCACGAGTCTCGCCCCACGGAATCAGATAACTCTCTACTGATGACCGCAGATAGAAGTAGCCTCCGAATAGCATATTCTCGACATCGGCCTCACTGCGCCAATAGTCGTCAGCTACCTGCGAGTTCTCGGGAGTTACCTCCAGATAGTCGGAGCATGAAACAGCACTTGTCAAAAACAACCCAGCAGCAGCTGTGATAAATATGGAATTTAATATTGTTTTCATAATCTGTATCTTTGCGAACTTTTAATCAATTCTACAATCCTTATTTAATTAAAAGTTGATGGTTGCACCCATTGCTAAACGGCGTGTTCGGGGTGTGGTTGAATCATCCATCGAGAGGTCGGTCACTTTCTTCGGCAGATTCACTTCAGGATCCTGACCCTTGTAGTCCGTGAAAGTGAAGAGGTCGTATCCGGTTACGAAGACTGACGCACTTGCCGCATGGAACTTCTGACAGATTTTCTTGGGCAGTCTGTAGTTAAGGGTGATGGTCTGTACTCTGATGTAGGAACAATCCTCCACGAAACGGTCGCTGCCCAAATAGTTGTACCCATAATTATACAGGGCGCGGGGGATGTCGGTATTGTCTCCTTCAGCTCTCCATCGCCTTAATACGGCTTTCGACTGGTTGTCTCGGTAGTACATTGCCTCGTTGTTCATACGGGTGCTATTGATGACTTTCTGCCCTATGCGATAGTTGAATCGGGTGGTGAGAGTCCAGTCGTTGTATTTCACCGAGAAGCCGAAGCCACCAGTCACACTGGGATTGCAGTTGCCGATATACACAATATCATTCTCATCAATCACGCCATCGTGGTTGATATCCTCATACTTGGCATCGCCTGGGTAGCAAGTAATTGTGCGGTTGTGCATGACGATGGCATTGCCCTCCAGATCGTGCATTACGTTCCCATCGACATCCTTTGCATAAGTGTCCTCAACATTTTGGTAAACTCCCAAATAGCGGTAGCCGAAGAACGAGCCGGTAGGTGTACCGACAATATACTTGCGAGCGTAATTACCGTTGCCAAAAGAATAGGAGTCGGCATCAAGATTACTCGGCAATTCCAAAATTTCGTTGTAGTTGCGGGCAATATTGAAATCTGCCTTTATTTGCCATTCCTTGTTCTTGAAGATTTCGTAGTCTATGCGGTATTCCCAGCCTTTGTTCTTAATCTTGCCCGAGTTGGTCCAGGCTATTTTCGAATAAGCTGATGTTGTGGATACAGGCACATTTTTCTGAAGCAAATCATCTGTTGTTTTGTCATAATAGTCAAACGTCATGGCCAGTTTGTTGCCCCAAAATCCCAAGTCTATACCCAAGTCCCATTCGGTGGTTGTTTCCCATTTCAACTCTGTGAGTTGCATATTGTTCGGAACGATTGGTGTTGCCGTACCATACTTGGAGCTGGCAGCAGTATAAGTTCCGACATAGGGAGAGGTGCCGCTTGGGGCATTGCCTGTCTGTCCCCAACTTGCGCGTATTTTCAGTTGCGATAACCAGTCCTCGGTCTTCTGCTTTAGGGGTTTGAAGTCCTGCATGTTGAAAGTTACGCCGAAGGAAGGGAACACACCCCATCTGTTTTCTTTTGAAATGGCAGAGCTTCCTTCGTAGTTAACAACAGCATTCAAGGTGAGCCATTGGTCAAATGTATAGCTTAAGCTTCCGATGGCAGACAACTTGCGGGCATTGGAGTTGCCAGAATTGACGGATTCATTAGTAATTGTTCCGCTGTTTACCGGGTCGAACATGTGCCCGTTAGCCACGCCGTAACGAGTGCTGCTATAAGTCGATCCTTCACTCTGTTGTGTGAACCACTTGGCCGTGACCGAGAGGTCATGCTTCTCTTTGAATATTTGGTGATAGGTGAGGAGTGAATTGGTCTGGAGCAGGAAGTTGTTCGTATATCCGTCCAGCGAATAGTTACACCAAGGACTGTCCACATCTACACCTGTCACTTGCTGTGGCAAGTATTTGTTCGTCTTGACGGTCTTAAATTTCATGGAAACATAACCCGAGAATTGTAGAATCGGCACTTTGTCAGCATCGCGGATGAGTATTATTCTCGGCGAGATATTTACCTTTTCTTCTTTCGTGTTGGTATTGTTCCATGAACTTTCATAGGCGGCTATGGGATGAAAGTTGTATGGACTGGTTCTTTGAGTGCGGTTTGAGGAATTATAAGCACCCTGAAATTCATTCTCATCCTGATAAGTGAAATAGATGTCAGTGGGTTCGCCTGTTGCATCGTCGATGTAATAGGGAGACTTGTTGGGCATCTTGCGTTGAGCCGCAGTACGGAGAGATGATGACCCGAAAAAGTCTGCTGTATTCTTCGTGTCTGAATAGGTGAATTCTGCATTAACATCTATTCTTTCTGAGAATTTGTATCCGATTCGCAGCGAAGAGGTCAGACGAGACATGTCGGTGGACTTCGTAGTGCCGTCCTCCGACATCCATCCCAAAGAGAAACGATAAGTGGCTTTGTCTCCACCGCCTGACATTGAGAAGTTGTTGTCTGTAGTATAAGCATTCTTACGAACGGCATCCACCCAGTTTGTATTGGTGTTGTATTCGTCGAAATAGCTCCAATCGGGCTGATAGCCAATGGCATATCCCTCAGCACCGAAAAGGTCGGTGAGCAGTGTGTTCCCGTTCAGTCCTTGCGCATTGGCTGTGTTCCAGATGGCATCCTGCATGAAGGCAGTGTATTCGTTGCCGTTCATCATGGGGATGGCATCGGGTTCAATCTTAAGCATTGATTTATGGTTGAACGTGAATTTCGGTTTGCCGCGCTCGCCCTTCTTTGTGGTAATCAGGAGCACACCGTTGGCACCTGACGTACCGTACATAGCAGTAGAGGAAGCATCCTTCAATACTTCGATGCTTTCAATGTCAGCCGGGTTAAGTGAGAGCATATCGGCGAAGTCCTCGGTGTTGGCTGTTGAGAAATCGAAGTCATCAGCGATGTCTGTGTTATAAGGTACGCCATTGATTACAATGAGCGGGTCTGTGCTGCCGTTCAGTGATGCCGTACCTCGGATACGGATGGTGCTTCGGTGACCTGCGTCACCGCTGGCCAAAATATCAACACCGGCCATTTGCCCCTGCAATGCCTCTTCTACAGATGTTACAGGCAGTGTCTCGGTCACCATGTCCATCTTTATCGACTGTGAGGCTCCGGAAAACTGACGCTGCGAAAGTCCGAGTTCTGAACGTGCCGCGCGATCTGTGGCAATTACCACCTCTCCGAGAGTTTTGCTGTCTTCTTTCATCGTCACGTCGATTTTCTTTTGGCCTGTGTAGGAGAATCGCTGAGATGCCATTCCGATGAAGGAAAAGACAACAGACAGATTGTTGCCTACAGGCATTTTGATGGAGTAGTTACCGTCCATGTCGGTAATAGTACCGGTGAGGGTACGGTTCTGCTCGTTGACGACAGCGATGTTGACACCCATCATGGGCTCGTTAGCACCGCCGAAATCCTCATAGACCGTGCCAGTAATAATGGCCTGCGCCCATGACGTGACCGCAGTCAGTAGGGCCAGTAGCAGGAGCCCGAATTTTTTCAATATATTTTCCATTATAGTCGTACTTTTTCTGATTGATATTCCTTAGGCGAACTTATTCAGGTGTGTTAGCTATGTTCCACACAAAAGGGAGTACGTCGTTGATAAAGTGCACGCATCCGTCTTCGAATCCCAGGGGGAGATAGTCGTAATCTCCATTGAAATCAATCCGCTCGTTGGCTCCCTTTTGCCGGACTGTAAGCTTGTTGCCCTCGTCATAGATATATGTTAGGACCATTTGGCCTACAAGGGGATCATTTGCACTGGGAATGCCTCCCTCCGATTCTGTATCTATGCCCCAACCTAAATAGGGATACTCGCTGACGGGTGAGGTGGCTTCCGGGAGGAAATACTGCATGGCGTAGTGAATCTTATCATCATCTGAAGCATCGGGATCTACCTGACAAAGCGACCAAAAATTTTCATCGTCAACAGATGTACCGTCAGGTACTGTGACAAAAGGACACCTTCCTTCGACAATAGCTTTCTTTATTGCTTCGGTCGTGGGAATCAACATGATACAGTCATCCGAACTACTTAGGAAGGAAATAGGGGATGTCGGACTATCGTACACGCCTAACAAATCCATAAGGCGGGCAAAACCTTGATATTTACTTTCGAAGGCAATACGCGTGAAAATCATACGAAGGAAATAACCTCCGCCTTCCAATGAGGAATTCGGAGCACCGCTGAGTACCCTCTTTTGATCTTCGGTATCGTATTCATAACAGTATCCATTCGACCAGTTTCCGTTGCGGAATTTTAGTTCCTTCACGTTTGAATAGATGGAGTCTTCTTCAGCTCCGTTCACCAACATATCGCCATATAGAACACTGTTCGAGACTCTGCCGTTCTTGCAGTATAAATAAAGTTTATAAGTCGTTGAGATTGTGCGATAAACTTGGATACCCGAAGACGGAAGCTGTTGGGCTCCTCCATCGAAATTCACAACATGGGCATATACATAATTCGCTTGCATGGTCGAATTAACCGTAGTGGCAAGATCCGAATTAATCTCACCCGACATAACCTGATTGTTGTTCGCGTCCCACCAAATGGGAGTGAATTGATTGTTAAACTGTGCGTCGCTTGGGTAGAGCATAATGAATCCCACATTGTCGAGTGTTAAAGTCGATTCCATAGAGGATCGGCCTAACATCTGCAGCAGGAGGTTATACTTCTTATATTTGTAGGCGGGGCCTGAAACAGAACCGAATGATGCAACAGGAGTGAGCACCGACTGGCCGTAGATAGCACCATTAACGCAAATCTGTCTATTGTATTCAGGTACCTCGTCAACATTGAACATGATTGTCGTGTTAGTATAATTGTTCTTAATATCTCCTTTGGTAATCTCCTCGGGCATAACCAAACTGCTATAGTACATGTTCGACAGAAGTTTGATTTTGGCGTTGTCCGGAATGGAGTCGTAATTCACTTCTGATGGATAGCCTGTTCCTTCTTCGCCCCAGAATTCGCGGTAGAAATCATCGAAGGCAGCATTAGTTGGGGCAAATACAGTATATCCTCCTCTAGAGAGTTCTGCCAGATTCAGGTAATTGGGCGTTGACCATTCGCTTGCAATATTAGGCAGCATCAAGGTGCTGGTGTTATAATTCGGACTGTAGTAGGTTGTTACACCGCCGCCGAAGTTGCTTGTGACTTCCGAATTGACTTCATAATACTTATAAGCGTCATACATGTTGAGAAAGGTAGTGTATTCCGAACGCTTGGCCAATTCTTCATGGATGGTCTCCAACGGACGAATCACACGATCCACCTTATATATATAACCGTTTTTGGTAACAACCTCATAGTCGGTCACGATGGCGTTGCTAATGTTGAATCCGTTCTCTCCCTTCCATTCCGTCTTCGGATAGAAATATTCGTAATTGTACTTTGCATCAAGCAATTTGGTCTCGAACATATAGTGCGAGAACACAGGAATAAAACGCTCCAAATGATACACATCGACAGTCACTCCTGTCGTGTCCACAATCCCTTCGCCTTCTACATAAAGGCGATTGGCATCAACCTTTTCGGGGGCATTTTGACTGCGTGTGCGGAATTTGAAATACAGTCCTGCATTCACAGTCTTCTCCTCTTCTGTAGCACCATCACCTTCCGTAGGTCGGAAATTTTCCAATTTAGACTTGTCAAGAGAGTAATACAGGATGTGATAACCAATCAACTTCTTCACTTCGTCCACAGGCAGAGAGGTGATATCCGTCGTTGCATAATTGCTCTGCAGATAAGATGACATAGCGGCATCATCGGGTGCCAAAACGGTAAGGATAGCTCTACCTTCCAAAATGGGAGTATAACCAGAGATGTCCACTCCCTTTAGAAAAGTAGAATAGTTGCCCTCTGCCTCCAGAATTTCATAAATACTGCCTTTGATCCAATCTGGCTCCTCATAGTAGTCCTTCATCTTGTCTTGGCAAGACGAGAAGAAAAGAGCTGCTGCGGGAACCGTCATCAGACCGAGTGCCATTCCTATGGACTTGATTGTTCTCAGCATGTTGTTATTTTTTTGTTTTATAATTGTTTACGATTTTTATTTTTGTCCGAATTACAATAAGCCTGCTCCGGGCACACTTTTTATGAGGCAAAAATAGGATTTTTTTTCCATTTTTCCAAACAAATTGATAATTTTAACGCATCTTGTCCTTATTTTGGTTAAATTTTGCCCGTTTCTGGCCGTTTTTTCCACCTGAAACAGATATTTTGAGTGTGTCGGTGTTAATGTTTCTTTAAAGGGAATCTGTCCGGCCCAGCTACACAAACCCGCCGGTCAATCGGTTTGAATGGCTTGTTTGGGCGAGATTTTTGACACTAATCCAGACGGAATCAGCATAGTGAGCAGAATCAGCAGAGCCGTCCCCGCGTTCAAGGCAGCTACATGCCACAGAGACAGGTCCACGGGCACACGGTCAAGATAATAGTTTTCCGGATTGAGGGAGAGCGGATGCCACAAGTACTGAACGGCACAGAATCCCAAGCCGAAGAGGTTGCCCCAAAAGAGTCCCTTGAGGGTCAGCAGGGCCGACACCCACAGGAAGATTTTGCGTAGAGTTCCGTCTCCACAGCCCAAAGCCTTGAGGATGCCGATGGTCGAGGTGCGTTCGAGAATGATAATGAGCAGGCCGCTAATCATGGTAATAGAGGCTACGATGCCCATGAGGATGAGAATGACCCACACGTTGGTGTCCAGCAGGGAAAGCCAGCTGAAGATTTGCGGATAGACATATTGAACGGGTCGGATGCGATAGGGTGTTCCGATGCGGTCGGTCTGTAGGCGAAGGAGCTTTTGCAGATTGTCTTGTTCATCCGTCACGCGGTCGAAGTCGTCCATTCTGATTTTTATACCGCTCACCATGTCATCGTCCCATCCTGCCACCTCCTGCACGAAGGGGAGGAGACAGACGGCCTGTCGGGCATCGGCTTCCGAAAAGTGGGTTGCATAGATGCCGCTCACGGTCAGTGTTCTGACTTTGAGGGAAGCTCCTCCTGCGGCCCACGCGTTCACGTTGTGTGTTCCCTCACGTTTTACGAAATAGGCTTTCACCTCGTCGCCCGTTTTGAGTTTAAGTGCCGAGGCGATGGTTTGCGGCAGGTATATTTCGTTGGGTTCGGTCGGATGTGTGCCTTCTGTGTTGTGGCTGTCGAAGAAGTTCCAGTCCCGGTCGGGGGCTTCTCCCGTCAGGCCGATGGCTTGGAAGGCGCTGTCGGTTTTGAGCACGCAGAGTTTGGTGGCATACGGGGTCACCTCCCGGTAGCCCGGTCTGTTTCTGAGTGCTCCGAGCAAACTGTCGCTTACGCAGAGGGGAGCTGTCTCGTAGCTTGCATTGTCGGCCATGGCTTCCACGTGGATGTGTCCGGCCATTCCGCTCACCATGGCTTCGATTTCGTGCTTGAATCCCGTGACAATGGCCACCGAGACAATCATCACGGCCAGACCGATGGCAATAGCGGCTACTGCAATACGAATCGCCGGCGGTGTCGCACCCTGCTGTGCGTCACCGTCGGTGGGTCGGTTGTAGATTCGTCTGGCAATGAAAAGCGGAAACATTCCGATGCGTTTTTAAGTTTCAGGTTTCAGGTTTCAGCCTCTCCCCAGCCCTCCCCTGAAGGGAAGGGGGCGGGGTTTCAAGTTTCTCCAGTGCGTTGTAGGTCTCCAGTGCCTTTTGGAGCACGATAAGGGCGTGTTTCAAGTCTTGTTTGTTGAGCACGTATGCCAGTCGCACTTCGTTCTTGCCGAGACCCGGGGTCACATAGAAGCCCGAGGCGGGAGCCATCATCACGGTGCAGCCCTCAAACTGAAAATCGCTCAGACACCAGGCACAAAACTTCTCGGCATCATCCACCGGCAATTTGGCCACCGTGTAGAAGGCGCCCATCGGGATGGGGGAATAACAGCCGGGGATGCGGTTGATGCCGTCAATCAGGAACTTGCGGCGTTCCACATATTCGTTGTATGTGTCGAGCATATACTCCGGATCGGCATCGATGGCTGCTTCGGCAATGAGCTGTCCGATGAGCGGAGGGGAGAGACGGGCTTGACAGAACTTCATCACGTTGGCTCTCACGGCTGCATTTTTCGTCACGATGGAGCCCACGCGGATACCCGTCATGGAGTAGCGTTTCGACACCGAGTCGATGAGAATCACGTTCTGTTCGATGCCTTCCAGATGGCAGGCCGAGATGTAGGGAGCCCCCGTGTAGCAGAACTCACGATACACTTCGTCCGAGAAGAGAAAAAGGTCATATTTCTTGACGATATCCCTCAATTGGCGCATCTCTTTTTGGGTGTAGAGATAACCGGTCGGATTGTTGGGGTTGCAAATCAAGATGCCTTTGGTCTTGGGTGTGATAAGTTCCTCAAACTTCTCCATTGGGGGCAGGGCGAAGCCTTCATCGATGGATGTGGGAATCGACTTGATAACCGCACCGGCCACGATGGCAAATGCCATGTAGTTGGCGTATGCCGGTTCTGGCACGATGATTTCATCGCCGGGATTCAGACACGACATGAAGGCGAACAACACAGCTTCGGAGCCGCCGGTAGTCACGATGATGTCTTCTATGTCGGCGTTGATTTTGAATCGGTGGTAGTAATTGGCCAGTTTCCGGCGCAAAGACAGAAGACCTTCCGAGGGACTGTATTCCAGCACCTTGCGGTCGATATGTTTCAGTTCGTCCAGACCGGCCTGCATGGTCGGGAGGTCGGGCTGACCGATGTTGAGATGATATACCTTCACGCCTCGTGCTTTGGCTGCATTGGCAAGCGGCACAAGTTTACGAATCGGGGATTGGGGCATGTCCTGCCCGCGTTGTGAGATATTAGGCATTCCTTTTGGGATATATTGTTTGCGATTAAATTATCCGTCAGAGAGAATCGTAGCTGCCCGTGAAAGTGGTCGTGCTCATGTCGCCTGTTTCGAGTCCGAGTTTAAGCCATTTCTTGCGCTGCTGGGAGGTGCCGTGAGTGAACGATTCCGGCACGGCATAACCCTGGGCTTTCTTCTGGAGGTAGTCATCGCCGATTTTGAGCGAAGCGTTGATGGCTTCGTCGATGTCGCCTTCTTCGAGCGACTGGTAGCGTTTGTTCTCATAGTGACCCCACACGCCGGCATAATAGTCGGCGAGGAGTTCCAGCCGCACACTGATTTCGTTGGCAGCAGCTTTGTCGAGACTTTGCATCTGGCGATGGGCTTGACCCAAGGTCCCCAACAGATATTCAACGTGGTGTCCTACCTCGTGGGCAATGACATAGGCGTATGCAAAATCGCCGTCGGCTCCGATTTGAGACTTCATCGTCGTGAAGAACGAGAGGTCGATGTAGAGCTTTTGGTCTCCCGAGCAGTAGAAGGGGCCTACGGCAGCATTGCCTGCGCCGCATGCGGTCGAAACAGAGCCAGTGTAAAGCACCAGCGTGGGATTTTGGTATTGTTTGCCCATTTTGCGGAACACTTCTTCCCAGACATCTTCGGTCGAGGCCAGAATCTGACGGGAGAATTCGGCCAATGCTTCCTCTTCGTCCGTTGCTTCGTAGCTGCCGGCAGAGGTTGTCTGTGACGAGTTGTCGATGCCGCTGCTCGCACCCATCAAGATTTCCAACGGGTTGCAACCGCCCGCGTAGCTCAGAATGACGAGTGCCACAATGGCGATAATTATCCACTTGCCTCCTTTGCCGTTGAGCAGGCTCAGCAACATGGGGAGCATACTGCTGCCTCCGGAGAGGCCTCTCATCGACCCGCCCGAGTTTTGTCCTCGGCGGTCTTCTACATTGTCGCTTTGACGACGTCCGTCCAGTTTCATTGTTTTATATTGTTTGGTTTCGGTTCTTGTGTTTCAAAAAAGCCCCGTTAATCTTTTTGGGATTAGCGGGGCTTTCAGAGCTCGCGGAGAGAACGAGATTCGAACTCGTGGAACCCTAATCAGGTTCGTCGGTTTAGCAAACCGGTGGTTTCAGCCACTCACCCATCTCTCCTAACATTGCTGCCAAACCAGCATTTCTTTTGGAAAAGCGGTGCAAAGATAGGCTTTTTTTTCGAAACTGCCAAATATTTTTCTAAAAAAATGCGAAAAATTCGTTTTTTCACGATTTTAAGTGTATCTTTGCAGCCAAAAGATGACAAAATGAAGCCTAAGATTACAACGAACAGTAAAAAACGGACCTTTCTCAAGGTGCTCGCTGTCCTCGCCGTCACGCTGCTTTTAGCCGGAGGTGCCGTCGGATATGCCGTTTGGCAGATGACAGTGCCCTCTGCTCTCACCCGTGACATCTGGCTCTACGTGCGGCCGGGCGACACGCGTGATTCCATACTTACCCAACTGCGTGACAAAGGGGTCGATTCGCGGCGCGTCTTTTGGATTGAACGGTGTATGGACTATTACCAACTCGACGACATTCTTTCCTCGTCCGACCGTTCGGGTGCCTATCTCCTTTCCATCGACCTGCCTGCCCTCCGGGTAGCTTCGCGCATCGCCCGCCACCAGCAGACGGCGGTTCGCATTGCGTTCAACAACGTGCGTCTTGCTTCCCAGCTTGCTTCCCGCATCACCGAACCGCTCCTCATCGACAGTGCCGCCATGATGACAGCGCTTCGAGACACGGCACTGCTGCGCAGTCTGGATGTGGATACAGCCACCGTACTGACCCTCTTCCTGCCCGACACCTATCAGGTATGGTGGAATATCAGTGCCGAGGATCTGATTCGGCGAATGTACCGCGAACACGAAGCCTTCTGGACTCCGCAGCGCAAGACTCAGGCGCAGGCTTTGGGACTTACTCCCGTGCAATGCAGCATTATCGCCTCCATTGCCGAAGAGGAGACGCATAATGCCGGCGAAATCGGCATCGTGGCGCGTCTCTATGCCAATCGTTTCAGAATCGGAATGCCGCTTCAGGCCGACCCCACGGTGAAATATGCAGTAGGAGACTTCTCTCTGCGGCGCATTCTCGCCGAGCATCTTCAGACCCCGTCGCCCTACAATACATATCTCCACGCCGGTTTGCCGCCCGGACCCATCCGCATTCCCGAAAAAGCGACTCTCGATGCCCTGCTTCAATCCAAGGAACATCCTTATTTATATATGTGTGCCAAGGCCGACTTTTCGGGCACCCACAATTTTGCCCGCACGCTCCAGGAACATCAGCGCAACGCAGCTCTCTATCACAGGGCGCTCAACAAACTCAAAATCAAACCCTGAACGGACAAAATATAAACGGACTTGCTCATCTCGGGCAAGTCCGTTTTCTATGTACGCGAGGCGGGACTCGAACCCGCAAGCCTTTCGGCACCAGATCCTAAGTCTGGCGTGTCTGCCAATTCCACCACTTGCGCTTAATGCGGGTGCAAAGATAAAGCATTTTTTTGACTTCGCCAAACTTTCGGGCCGAAAAATGTCAAAAACCTGCTTCTTTTGTTCCGCAGCGGGGTGGTTCACTCCTGCTCATCGTAGGTTTTGAGGGTGTTCTCGTTGATATAGGTGCGCGCTGCCTCGATGATGTCGTCTTTGTGATTCACTGTCATCGACACGGAATCCATATCGACTTTGAAGTCGGGGTCGATGCCGCCTTCTACCGACTTTTTGTTTTTGTCGTACATCGGACAGGCTGAGAACCTCAGCGTCCAGCCGTTGGGCAACACCGTCGAGAAAGGCATGCCCGAGCCGCCGCCGGTTTTGTCGCCGATGGTTTTGATTTTGCGTCCGCCGATGCCGTCAGAGGCTTTCATGGCCATCACAAAGATGTTGGTGGCCGAATAAGCCGAGCGGTTGGTAAGCACCACAACAGGCTGTGTTTTTGCGTCCCAATAGATGCGACCGTCCGAGCGGCTGTCGAGTTTGATGGGCTCAGGGGTCGAGAAGTCGTTGTGTCCTTTTCCTGTTTTGTGCTTCAGGTAGCCGTAGGTCAGGTCGGCCTCTCCGAATCGAGAAGCTATAGTAGGAACGTTGGTGAGCGCACCTCCTCCGTTGTCGCGCACATCGATGATGAGCCCTTTCGCCATGTTCAAGGCGGCCAACATGTAGTCGAGATTGGTCTCGCCGGGCGATACGCTGAACGACTCGTAGCGGATGTAACCCACCGAGTCGGGCATGAGACCGTATTTGAAGCCGGCGGCTGTCCAATAGTTGGTGCCCAGGTAGTGGCGTTCCAGCAGGTTGTTGTCAAAGTTCTGCGGGTAGTCTTCATACCACGCCCAGTAACGCGCAGTATTGAAGGGTGCGTAGATGTTGACGTGTCCGTCGCATAGCAGGTCGAGCATGGAGTCGAGCAGTCGAAGTTCCTGCACCATCGTTTTGACCGAATCGCGGAAGTAGGGTTTGTATCTCGTATAGACTTCATCCCAATCGACGTTTTTCTCGTCGAAGAAACAGTAATGCTCGTCTATCGCACGCCAGCAGGCCTCAAAGGTGCCCAGAAAGGTGTCATCTTCCTCGAGGCTGTCGTCATCGAGACAGGAGGGGAGAGCCAAAAGGGCAACGGCAGTGGCCATACGGGCGAGAAGATGGGGGAGATGTTTCATTTTCAGTAAGCCATTTGATAGTTGTCGAGAAGGTATTCCCGGTTGGCCTGACGGCGCGTAAAGGGAAGGGTGGAGAAGACCACGCCTGCCACCAACTGGAGAGAAGAATAGCGCTGGGTAATGTTGTGGATTTTCATCGTTTCGATGTGCCACGCCATACCCAAACGTATGGGATATTTGGTGAACTGGAGGTCGGTGGTCAGCCGCACGTCGAGATCCTGTTGGTTGTGGATCGATGTGAAGTTGGTGTAATTGCCGCCCTGATTGAGATAAAATGTCTCGTAGTACGAAGCTCCGTATTCGGGCATGAGCGCCCACCCTATGAGGGGAGCCTGCAATTCGAGCCGCACGTTATGACTGCGTTTTGCACCGTAGTACCAAAGACCCAGCACCGAGAGTCCGATGTTTTGGCAGAGCCGTACGTTGACGGGATTGTTGGATGATGTCAGTTTGAGGTTGTAGTCGAAGCCGGCATCGAGACCGCCGTACAGGCCGGCTTTCACTTTCCAGTCACCCGCCCGGGGTTGCCGTTCCAGAGGATGGAAATCCCACAGCATCGTATAGCCGTAGTGCAGACGTCCGGCCCACGAAGTCGTGTGATCGCCTTTGTCGTCGCCCGTCATGAAATCGAGCATGATGTGTTGGAGGTTCGACAGGCGTGCATGCCGTAACTGGCGCGACCGTTCGTACTGAATCCCCAGCGAGGTGCCGTCGTAGCGCAGGGGAGTAAGGTAAGTGTCGCGCATTTTGCCTTGGCCGGCCTGGAGGGTAAGGACATGCGTGACGGGACGCAGCAAGGCCGTGTCTTGCGCCGCAGCAGGCAGCAGAAGAAATGCGGGGAGGAGGGTGAAGAGCAGTCGTTTCATCATGCTTTGTCGGGTTCCATGACGAGATCGCCGGGATCGTCGTCGCCGTTGTCTTCTTCAGGAGCAGGGGCTTCGATTTCCTCGGCATCGGTGTCAGGCATGCGTGTGGGCTCCAGTTCTGTTATCTTGACGATACAGGCCGTCGAGATGCGTTTGCCCAAGGTGTTGGCTTTGCGCACGGGCACAAAGTCCTCGGCCTCTACGATGAGGGGTTCCTTGTCGGCATCGCCTTCGCCGAAGGTGAATTGGAATCGCGGACAGGGCGTTTCCGAAAGGAGATCCATCGTGAACCGTTTGCCTTCGCCCAACATGTTCTGTTTCCTGGGTGTAGCGTCGAGCAAACAGCGTTTGAGGTTGTGATAGTTCTCGGTCTCCCAATCGCGCATAATCATGGTCCACACCTTTTCGGGGTCGTATTTCTCGACCTTGAGGACGTTCGCTTCGTAGTGGTTGCTTTCATCGAAAGAAGTGACATAGTAGTCGTAGTTGTCGAGAATAACGAGTACCTTGTCGTCTCCCATGAACTCGCCCAAATACTCGCCTTGTTTGTCGTAATTGAGGCGTTGCACGTCTCCGTCCCACCATACGGGTCGTCCGCCCAGTGTGGAGCCGCCCTGTGCTTTGACGCTGATGCGCTGGAGATCGGCCTTGGTGAGCAAAACGCCCCTCACACCCCGGCCGTGGATGGCAAGTTCGGCAAAGTCGCGGTCAAAGACCTTCGTGGCGGGTATGCGGTTGCGCGACTTGATGGAGATGCGTATCACTTCGGCTTCGCCGTTGGGATTCACGCTCATATACTCGATGCGACTTCCCTCTTTGCCCTGTGTGATGTCGTAGAGTTTGTCGCGCTGAAGAGAGACGATGGGGAAACGTTTGATGTAGTAGGGCGAGCCCTTCTTGCCGTCACGATAGACAACGTTGTAGATGGTGCGGTTGTCCTGTTTTCTCCACACGGCAATGTGGATGATGTCGGATTCCGTGCCCACAAAGGTCTTGCCATCCACCTTGAAGATTTTGTACTGTCCGTTTTTGAAGATGACCAGAATGTCGTCTATCTCGGAGCAGTTGCAGACATATTCGTCCTTCTTCAGGTCGGTTCCGATGAACCCTTCTTCATAGTTGACGTAGAGTTTGAGGTTCGATTCGATGACCTTGGTGGCATCCACGTTGTCGAAGTTGCGTATCTCGGTCTGGCGCTGTCGGTTCTGGCCGTATTTGTCCTTGAGGTGTTGGAACCACTCGATGGTGTAATCCACCAGGTGGCGCAGATTTTTGTTGACCTCGGCGATTTTCTTTTTGGTAGCGGCAATTTCCTTGTCGGCCTCCTCCGAAGAGAATTTGAGGATGCGTTTCATCTTGATTTCCAAGAGGCGGAGCAGGTCGTCCCGGGTGATGTCGCGCACGAGGTCGAGTTTGTGGGTTTCGAGGTAGGCTTTCAGACGGCCGTCGATGTGTTCGAGGGCAATGTCGATGTTGCGGGCCTCTTCATATTCTTTGTCTTTGTAGATATGTTCCTCGATGAAGATTTTCTCCAGGCTGCAAACCATGAGGTGTTCCTGCAGCTCGCCCTTGGTCACTTCGAGTTCCTGGCGGAGCAGTTCCTTGGTGTTGTCGGCCGAGCGGCGCAGAATTTCTTTGACATTGAGGAAGTGAGGCTTCTTGTCGTAGATGACGCAACAGTTGGGCGAAATGGAGATTTCGCAGTCGGTGAAGGCATAGAGCGCATCGATGGTCTTGTCGCCCGAAACGTTGGGCATGAGGTGAACCATGATTTCGGCCTTGGCGGCTGTAAAGTCCTCAAACTTGCGTATTTTGATTTTGCCCTTGTCGATGGCTTTCTTGATGGATTCGATGAGGGACCCCACGGTTTTTCCGAAGGGGACATCGCGTATGACGAGGGTCTTGGCATCCACTTTTTCGATGCGGGACCTTACTTTGACCACACCGCCGCGCTCGCCGTCTTTGTAGCGGCTCACGTCAATCAAGCCGCCTGTGGGGAAGTCCGGATAGATTTCGAAATCCTCGCCGCGAAGGTAGGCCATCGAGGCATCGAGCAACTCGTTGAAGTTGTGGGGCAGGATCTTCGACGACAGACCTACCGCAATACCCTCTACTCCGTGGGCAAGCAGCAGTGGGAACTTGACCGGCAGGTTGATGGGTTCCTTCTTGCGTCCGTCGTAACTCAGCTGCCAAGGGGTGACCTTGGGATTGAAGGTTGTTTCGAGAGCAAACTGCGAAAGGCGGGCCTCAATGTATCGCGGAGCGGCTGCATCATCGCCGGTGAGGATATTGCCCCAGTTACCCTGCGTGTCGATGAGGAGGTCTTTTTGGCCCATCTGGACGAGAGCATCACCGATGGAGGCGTCGCCGTGGGGATGGTACTGCATGGTTTGTCCCACGATGTTGGCCACCTTGTTATAGCGTCCGTCATCAATCATTTTCATGGCGTGGAGGATGCGTCGCTGTACGGGCTTCAGTCCGTCGATGGCATGGGGTACGGCGCGCTCCAGAATGACGTAGCTGGCGTAGTCGAGGAACCAGCTCTGGTACATTCCGCTGAGGTGGTGTATTTTGTCGTCTCCCGAGGTGTCGTCGTTGTGGGGCCGATAGCCGTTGCCTGCTACGATTTCTTCGGTATTCTCGTCGTTGATGTCCATAGATGAATTAACGTTGGTTAGATATGCTTTTTGCCGTCAAAGCAAATTTTGGCGCAGCAAATATAGTCAAAATTTCACAATCTTCCAAATTTTTGCACGATTTTTGTGTTTTTTGAGCTAAAGTTTTTGGTTTATTGGCTTCAATGGCTTATCTTTGCTCCAAATTATTTCATTTTTTTTGAGCATAAAACAAGATGAAAGACAATTCGACTGAATTATTTCCCGTGGTCGATGCCCGAGGGCATGTGACGGGTAAGATTACACGCGGAGAGGCTCACAACGGCTGCAAAGTGCTCCACCCGGTGGTTCATCTCCACCTCTTCAATTCGCAGGGAGAACTCTACCTCCAACGCCGTCCCGACTGGAAAGATATTCAGCCTGGAAAATGGGACACAGCCTGCGGCGGACATATCGACTACGGCGAGACACCTGCAGAGGCTCTGCGGCGCGAAGTGGGCGAGGAGCTTGGCATCACGGGCTTCCGTCCGCTCCCCATGGGGATGTATGTGTTTGAAAGCGCGCGCGAGAAGGAACTCGTCTATGTCAACCGCGCTGTTTGGGACGGTGAAGTGAAGCCCTCCGCTACGGAACTTGACGGGGGGCGTTTCTGGAGCCGACAGGAGATTCTCGAAAACATCGGAACCGGTGTCTTCACTCCCAATTTCGAGAGCGAATACCAACGTTTTCTGTTGCCCCTGACCTCGGAACCCGACGTTTCGTTGCTTCCTCCTTCCGGCTTGCAGACGGCACCTATTGTACGTCCGCTCTGTGGCGTGAGTCCCGTGATTCCCGCCGACTGCTTCATTGCCGAAAATGCAGCCATTATCGGACAGGTTACTCTCGGTCACGATTGTTCCATTTGGTACGGAGCTGTGCTGCGAGGCGATGTGAATACCATTACTTTGGGCGACCGAAGCAACGTGCAGGACAATGCCACCGTTCACGTTTCGACTTGGACGGCTCCCGCTGTCATCGGCAACGATGTCACCATTGGCCACAATGCCTGTGTCCACGGCTGCACGATTCACGACGGCGCACTCATCGGGATGGGTTCTACGGTGCTTGACCACGCCGAGATAGGCGAGGGAGCCATTGTAGCTGCCGGGGCCCTCGTTCTGCAAAACACACAAATCGGTCCCCATGAAATCTGGGCCGGAGTGCCCGCCAAGTTTATCAAGAAGACCGAACCCGGCCAGGCCGAAATCCTCGCCCGTCACTACATCGAACTGAAGGGGTGGTACGAGTAGGACGAACCATCCGCGGGGGGGCCATAACTTTTTTGAGGGCCATCATACAATTGTTAATAAAATTCATTTGGGTTATTTGACCCCGCCGGGGTCATTTGAAGGCGATTGTGTCCTGCCATTTTTCACATTGTTTCGGGACAAAATGCAAAAAAACGGAGAAAAATTTGGATTTTCCGAAAAAATGGTGTATCTTTGCCCCCGTAATAATCATTCATAAATATCTACCGGCACTCAGAAAGGCAAAACGATGAGTAAATACCTTATCATTCTGATTCCCCTCATGTTTTTCTTTTACTGCAGGGAGGAGATGCCCAAATACAGAATAGGGGTCTCTCATTGCAGCGGCGACATCCGGCGCAGCCAACTCATCGTCTCCCAAATCACCTGCGAGGTAGGATTCACATCGCCGTCCTATTTCTCGAAATGTTTCAAGGAGGAGTTCGGTATCGGCTCCACTGAAGTGATACAATAAATTCCCCCGCCCCAAAACGCTAATTACCGCACGCCGATGAATCCGATGAAGATACGATGGTTTCTGATTTTGGCTGCCCTTTGGACAGTGTTGGTTCCCTCCCTCCGGGCCGGGGAGCCAGTCTGTGTGGTTACCCATTACGGAGGAGAGAACGGACTGAATCTGCGTCACGCGAACCAAATACTGCAGGATTCGACCGGTTTTATTTGGATTTCGGCATGGAACGGCCTGTTCCGCTACGACGGACAGAGTTTTGTGGATTTCCACTCGCAGCAGGACGACAGCTACGAGATGGCTGGAGAAGCAATCAGAACGATGTGGTGCATAGGCCACAGGATTTTCTGCCGTTTGGACGGCGGAAATGCGGTGTTTGACACGCGCGAGTGTGTGTTCCGCGATGTGACGCCCGACGAGACGGAGTTCATTCCCGAAAACCCCGAACGCTTCTATCAAGGTCACGCGGCACACCCCGGGGAGGAAATCGTCTATACCGACCTTTTCGGCCAACAATGGCGCATCACCGATGAGGGAGAAATCTACTATCTCGACTCTGCGGTCTGGAAACATTTTTCTTATCGCATCAGTTCGCCTTCGCTACGCCGCTGGATGGAAGACCGTCAGGGCAATCTCTGGATACTGGGCAGTGATGACAGTGTGTGGAAGATGAGTTTTGTGATACGGCCCTTCAGTCGAATAGCCGTAGCCGACAATTCCCATGTGCGGGACATCTCGCCCGACAGCCGCAATCGCATGTGGATTTCGCTGCTCAACGGCAAGCGTGTATTGATTACGGACTCGCACTTCAACAAAATCGGATGGCTGGCTTCCGACGGCACCATTCAGCTGGAAGAACAGTCATTCGGAGCATCGGTGTTCAAGATTTTCCACGCCTCGGACACGGTGGTTTGGCTGGGATGCAGGGCCGAGGGTCTCTATCGCATCATGAACCACAGGGACGGAACCGTACAGGTGGCTCATGTGGATGATTTGCCCAACAAGACTGTCTATGACATTCAGGCTGATGCCGCAGGACGATTGTGGATAGCCACTTATGGCGGAGGTGTGGTCTGTATTCCGAATCCGACTGACGCTCACCCGAGGGTGCTCACGATGGGCGATGGCTTGGGCGTGAAAGTGTCGGGTATGCTGAGGGTGAGAAACATTCACATCGTCCGCAATATGCTCTTTGCCGCCACAGGTTCGGGTCTGCTCATCGCCCAAATACCTGAAAACGACCCGGACGAGATAGAGTGGCACCTTCACGGACGGGATCCCCGCCGGGCCTCCAGCCTCTCGGCCAACGCTACGACCGACGTGACCTTCGACGGCTACAATACGGTCTATATCGGCACGGAGACGGGGGGAGTGAACATGCTTGACATACGGCAGAATCTGCTGGCCGACTCGCTGTCGTTCAAACATATCGGACGCGACGACGGTCTGGGCTCCGATGTCTGCGTCTCGCTCCATTATGACGATATATACCTATATATTATAGGCAACACATCGGTAATGAGGTATAATGCACTTGCCAAAGAGGTGACGAACTACGACTCGCGTTTCCTTCATGACAACTTGATATTCTCGGAGGTCCATCCCGTTCATGCGGACAATGACACGTGGGTCATCGGACTGGAAGACGGCCTGATGCAGGTGGAAACACGTTCGTTCGGGGAGTACCAGTACAACCCCGGCATCGTGTGGTCATCGATTTCGATGGCTGGCGGAGAAGAGCCCTACTATGCGGTCAACGGTCTGCAGCAACTGATTCTTCCGCCCGATAAGCGCACGTTCACGCTGCGCTTTGCAGCGCTCGATTTCGTCAACTCGTCGGCCATTGACTATTCATTCAAGTTTGTGGGAAAAGGCGCAGGCAACCACTGGATGTACCTGCACGGCAACAACTCCATCACCATGATGGACATGCGACCGGGCACGTATTATCTGGAAGTGCATTCGACCAACAGCAACGGCGTATGGGTGCCCAACACCCGCATGCTGCGTATCGTTGTGCCGGAAAAGTTCACGGAGTCGGCTTTGGCCAATGTATTGATACTGGTTGTGGCGGTGGGAATCGCCATCGGGTTGACCCGATTCTTTACGTTACGATATGTGCGTCGCAAGGAGAGGCGGAGATGCCGTCAAAGCGAGGCTTGAATTTCGGACAGGAGGCGGCGGTTGAATTCGTCGCGTTCGCTGTCTTTCCACCATCCCCATTTGTTGAAATAGCGCACCATGGAACGCATGTGGACACACAACATGCGGAAGGAATGGTAGGAGGCTGCCCGATGGGCGTGGGTGATGGCTACCTGAGGCAGGAACATGGTCTTCCAATGGCGATGGATGCGACGCGTGATGTCGATGTCCTCGCTGTACATGAAAAAACGCTCGTCAAAATACTGTTCTTTGTTTTCCGTTGTTGTGGCTCCGAAGGCGATACTCCGGAGAGCATCGACGCGGAACAGCATGAAGCATCCGGTGTGGAACGGCGGATTCATGGGAAAACGGTAACCCGTGAAGGAGAGGCTGTAGCGTGCCATCTTGCGGGGAAACCAGCGACGGGGAAGGAACCTGCGCACCAACACATCTGAGGGCGTGGGCAGCAGGCGATAGGCATGCTGATGACGTCCGTCGGGATAGAGCACGAGGGGAATCACCTGACCCACGTCGGAGTGCTGGTCCATATAGGAGACCAAGGTCTCGACGGCATTGTGGGGAAAAAAGACATCACTGTTGATAACCAGATGATATTGTGACCTTTCGGACACAGCTGAACGGAGAGCCACATTATGACCTGCACCGTAGCCCCGATTGGGCTCGGACGTGTAACGCACACGCCTGCGTTCCATCTCCCCGGGGAAGGTGGAAGCCAGAAACGCGCTGATGCGTGATTCCTCGCCGTTGTCAACTACCATCACCCACTCCAAGTCGCCTACAGCGAGCAGACATTCCATGCATCGCTTCAGTTCTGTGAGTTCGGTGTGATAGGTTACTATCGATGCAGTTATCATAAGAATCTGAATAGATAACGCAGATTTCGCAGATTTATTATCCGAAGGGTGATTTTTTACTGGTCGCCTTGGCGGAGCATGCCGTCGGGACGTGAGGACATGCGGCGCTCGAAGCGCCGCCCAATGAACGAAAGAGGGGGGGATAAGACTACCACTAGAGGGGGGGATAAGACTACC
>FLNY01004263.1_pt1 | contig 36660 bp, 21 predicted proteins | sample 1140381 | NCBI WGS metagenome assembly FLNY01 (sample SAMEA3878172, study PRJEB12797) | bioreactor metagenome | biome: Moose rumen | place: Sweden | collected 2011-10 | reverse complement strand
AGGAGGCGTACAACATCTATCTTGAACTCGTAGATATCTTCAACAAGAAATCCAAACCTGCAGAGGCCAGGCTCAATCTCGCCAGATGGTACAACAGGATGGAGGCATTTGGCGAGGAAGGTTTCAACAAGGTCATAGAAACCTTCGAGAATCACAATGCTACCATCATCAACTACTTCCAGGACAGGCTCACCAATGCATCTGCTGAATCCTTCAATGCTAAAATCAAAGCTTTCAGAACACAGTTCAGAGGGGTTGGAGACATCAGGTTCTTTATGTATAGGCTGGCCACACTTTATTCTTGATTAGCTCAAGCCTTACCAACCTGGTAAATCCGCTGAGCCGAGATGGGTCGGAGGTGAGGCGGCTTATTCCATCTGCTATCACGTTCTGTGTTGCCTGATTGTCAGGGCCAATCACTACCCAATCCCTTTGCACGTCAGTCGTTGTGCCGGCATAGAACACATGGTAGCTATTGCCAATGTAGGCACCTGCGGGATAGCGAATGCCGATGTTTGTGTCGAACTTGCACTTGGACTCTGTGGGCAACTCTACACTTGCAGACTCATTGCCGTAACATGCCAGTATGGAGTTATCTTGAATGTAGAGCGTACCGCCGTCATCGAAGAAGCCGTAGCCGTCGCCTTGGCTAATGACTTTCGTTCCGTCTGTGATTTTCAACGTTGACGCATCGCTATTATAGATTCCTCCGTTTCTGTCGCCCGTTGCTGTAATCCAAAGCTTTCCTCCGCCTGAAAGGGTTGTCTTGACTACGGCGTCTGTGTCGAAGCCTGTCCAGTCGGTAGCTGTTATACTGTTATTGCCTCGTGCAATAATCTTGAGGTCGTAGCATTCTTTATTGTATAAACCTTTCTCGCCTTCTATCTTGGCATCGTAGAGCACGAGCGTTGGATAGATGCCGCTCCAGCCGAGACCTGAGGATTCGTCGTAGAAGTAGGCTGTGCCCTCCTTAAGGCCTGGGATGTCGTAGAAGTTGAGCGATGTGAGTTCCTCGCCGGCAACGTACACGCCGTATCTCTTCACGTCGTAGTTCACCGTGACTGGCATCCAGCCTGCTACCTCATTGCCGGTGTAGATTTCATACTCCACCTTCTGCGGTATCTTCTTCAAGTCGTCGGACACCACCAGCCATCCGCTGGCATTTGTCACAGGCGTCTTGCTCTCGCCGTCAATCTTCAGGTTTCGGATGCGTGAAGCGTCGGTCGTGCCAACGTAGAGCGTCCAGCAGTTGTTCGTGTTGCTGCCGTAGCTATTTAGTGTGAAGCGGCGAGTGGATGACTGATTGCTAATATCTACACGCATTCGATCTGTCAGAGACGTGTTATTGCCGAGGTTCAGATTGGTCAGGTAGTTGTCGTAACAATGAAGTGTTGTCAGCTTTGTGTTCTTCGACAAGTCTAATTGGTCGATTTTGTTAGAATAGCATGTTAATGTCGTTAATTCTGTATTGTTTGAGAGGTAGAGATATCTTATGCTATTAAAGCTGCAATACAGGAATTCAAGCAAAGTATTCTTCGACACATCAAGCGAGGTAAGTTGATTATAAAAGCAATTCAAACTGGTTAGTTTGGTATTCTTTGTTATATCAAGCGAGGATATTTCATTACTTTGACAACTCAAATACGTCAGTTTAGTATTCTTCTTTACATCAAGCGAGGTGAGTTTATTTGCAGTGCAATCCAAACCGGTTAGCTCAGTAAAATACTCAACACCCTTCAAAGAGGTGATGTCCATATTATTTACAGTAATATCTGTTACATTTGCAAGTTTGGCATCGGAGATGGTTCCTCCAACACTGACACCTGTAAGTTCCGAGATATATGTGCGGAAGGTGGCATCGGGGAAGTTGGTGGCGTTAAGCACTACTGAGGCTTTGGCTGTCTGCGCTCCGAAGAACATTGCAAGGAACAGGTTGAGGAGTAGAGTCTTTTTCATCGTATGTATTTGTTTAGCGGTTTATTGTTGTCTGTTTTGTATGTTTCTGTGGACAAAGATACGAGTTATAATTCAAATATCAAAATTATTTAATTCAAAAAAATGATGATTGAAAATCAAAAGACATTAATTAAAAGCGAATTGTACGAATCTATTTTTACCTTTTCAACTTTTTGCCTTATTAATTTTTAAACGGACGCGTCTCTATGGCAAGAAGGACACGTCCTTCTTGTGAAATCGACGTGTCCATATGAGGAAATCGACGTGAGGATTTTGCAAAGGCTTGGCGTTGACTGGAAAGACTACTTCTGCATTTCCTTGAAGTGCTGTGTGATTTGCCGGAAGAGGTGGTAGCGGGTGTTGCCTCCGTAGATGCTGTGGTTGCGGTTGGTGTAGGTGAGCTGGCGGAAGTCCTTATCTGCCTGCACGAGGGCTTCGGTATATTCTGCGGCGTTGCGGAAGTGTACGTTGTCGTCGGCAAGGCCGTGAACGAGCAGCAGTTTGCCGCTCAGTTTGGAGGCACGGCTGATGGGGCTGACGTCGTAGCCCGAGCCGTTCTCTTTGGGGGTACGCATGAAGCGCTCGGTGTAGATGCTGTCGTAGTAACGCCAGCTGGTGACGGCTGCCACGGCTACGCCACAGGCAAAGACAGGTCGTCCCTCGCTCATACTCATCAAGGTATTGAAGCCGCCAAAGCTCCAGCCCCAGATTGCAATGCAATCCTTATCGACATAAGGCTGCCGGCCAAGCCAGATGGCTGCCTCCACTTGGTCGTGACTCTCCAGCTGTCCGAGCTTGAGGTAGGTGCATTGCTCGAAGTCACGACCTCTGCCGCCCGTACCTCTGCCGTCCACGCAAACGCAGATGAAGCCTTCCTGTGCAAGGTATTGCTCGTAGAGACAGCCGCCCATGTTGCCTGCGCTCCAACTATCGACCACTTGCTGAGAGCCTGGACCGCTGTACTGATGCATCACGACGGGATATTTCTTGTTCGGGTTGAAATCTGCTGGCAGCACCATAAAGCCGTTGAGCTGTATGCCGTCGGCTGTGGTGAAGCTGAAGAACTTGCGCTCGCCAAGCTTCAGAGCGGCGAGCTTCTGACGGAGCCCGGCATTGTCCTCGAGCACCTTCAGCGTCTTTCCCGAAGCATCGCAAAGGCTGGTGACGGTTGGCGTGTTGAGGTCATTCCATGTATTCATGAAGTAGCGAAAGTCGGTGCTGAAGACGGCGTTGTTTGTGCCGGTTTCGGAGGTGCTGAGTCGCGTCAGCTTGCCTTTGGCGTCGCTTCGATAGATGCTCTTCCGCATCGGGCTTTCCTGATTGCTGGCAAAGAACGTGTTGCCTGTCTTTGCGTCGTAGCCATAGAAGCCTCGCACCTCGAAGTTGCCTTTCGTGAGCTGTCGGCGCAAGGTGCCGTTCAGGTCATAAAGGTAGAGATGCTTGTAGCCGCTGCGGTCGCTCATGAGCACGAAGCCACCGGGGACGGTTCGGAAAGAGGTCAGGGCATCTTCCGGCACATAGCATTCGGCCTGTTCGCGAACGATGACACGGCACTCGGTGCTGCGCGGATTGGCAAGATAGATGTCGAGGCAGTCCTGATGACGGTTGAGGGTGAGGACAAGAAGCTTCTCGGCCTCGTCGGTAAAGAAGATGCGAGGCACATAGCCATCGGAAGGGATGGGCAGCTGCATCTTGCGAATGACGCGGCTCTTGATGTCGAAGCTGTGGACGCTGACCACGCTGTTCTGCGCTCCGGCGATGGGGTACTTGTAGTCGAACGAGCCGGGATAGTCGGCATAATCCGTCTTCTCGGGGCTCATGCCTTTGTACCAGGGGAAGCTGAACATGGGCACCTGCGTCTCGTCATAGCGTATCCAAGCAATCATGGTATTGTCAGCATTGAAGTCAAAGGCACGGGCAAACGAGAACTCCTCTTCGTTCACCCAATCCGGCTTGCCGTTGATGACCTTGCCCAGCTCGCCGTCCTTGGTGATTTGGCTCTCGCTGTTGTTGAAGAGAAGCTTGACGAGGAAGAGGTTTCCTTCGCGTACGAAAGCCACCATCGTACCGTCCTTGCTCCACAAGGGCTGCTCTTGCGGCCCGCCTTCGCTGAGGTGGGCAAGGGTGCGGTTTTTTACATTATATATATAGTATTCTGCCGTCTTCGAGTGACGATAGATGCTCTTCGTCTCTGTCTGAATGAGGATGTTCTTCTCGTCGGGCGACATCTGATAGCCATCAATGCGGTCTATCTTGACGCGGTTCTTGACGTTGTCTACATCGAAAAGCACCTCCATTTCAGCTCCCGTGCGAAAGCTGTGGCGAACTATCTTCTTGCTGCCCGGCGCAATCTGGCTGTAGCTCTCGCCGTCCTGCAAGGGCGTCACGCCATAAATGCCTTTGGCTGAATACGTTCCGTTGGTGAGGTCGTTCAATGTCAAGCCATCTGCTTTTGCAAAGAATATAGCAAGGAGGAGCGCCAAGAGTGTCGTGAGTCGTTTCATCGTTTTTGTGTGAATGTTTTAATTGTTTTGTCGTTTCGTTTGCAAATGTACAAAGAATTCTTCATTCTTCATTCTTCATTCTTCATTTTTTTTATAACTTTGTGGGCATGAAATACAAGGAATACGGCAAATGGCTGCAAGAGTTATTCGGCCAAAAGGTACAGAAGCTCTCCATTGATGCAGGCTTCACGTGCCCCAATCGCGACGGAAGCGTCGGGAGTGGCGGCTGCACTTTCTGCAACAACATTTGCTTCGTTCCGGCTTATTGCAGGAGCGGGCTTTCCGTAACAGAACAGATTGATGCAGGCAAGCGTTTCTTCTCGCACAAATACCGAGGCATGAAGTACCTGGCTTACTTCCAGTCTTACTCTAACACATACGCCGAACTATCTCGTTTAGAGAGTGTTTATGAAGAAGCATTGAAAGCGGAAGATGTCGTCGGGCTTGTCGTTGGGACACGTCCCGACTGCATCTCTCCTGCCCTACTCGACTACCTGAAAGAACTGTCCCATCGCACGTTCGTCTGTCTTGAGTATGGTGTAGAAAGCATGAGCGACGAGACGCTGCTCCGCATCAATCGTGGGCACGATGTCGAGGCGTCGGTTCATGCCATCAGAGAGACAGCAGAAAGAGGCATCAACGTTGGTGCTCACATCATTTTGGGCTTCCCCTGGGAGAGTCACGACGAACTGATGCGACAGGCCGAACAGCTTGCCCAACTTCCCGTGACGACGCTAAAGCTGCACCAACTGCAGGTGCTGAAAGGGACGGATCTTGCCCGCCAGTATGCCGAAGCGCTATGGCCTATGCCGACAGCCGAGGAATACGTCCGCCTTGCCCTCGACTACATCAGCCATTTCCCTGATGGCATCGTGCTCGACCGCCTGGCAAGCCAATGCCCACCCGATATGGTCATTGCTCCCAAATGGGGACTGAAGAGCCAAGACTTCGTTCAGATTGTCGAAAAAGAATGGGCTGCACGACAAGGGAAAGGATAAAAAACTTTAAATTAAGCCAACGAAATCTTAATTTTTCGATTTTCACTCTTCACTTCTCACTTAAAAATCGTACCTTTGCAGGCGTTTTAGGAACAGAAAACAAGATGAAAGACAATTATCCATTCATAAGCATGCTGCGTAAGTACGTGAGCAGCAGCGTCTTACTCGTCATTGCCACCATAGCAGCACTCATCATAGCCAACAGCCCTTGGGGCGACCTCTACCGCTCATTCTGGAGTCTGCCGGTCAGTCTTAGCATTGGCAGCTTCAACATCTTCAGCCACGGCGGACACGCCATGACGCTGGGCGAATTCATCAACGACTACCTCATGGCCATCTTCTTCCTGAGCGTAGGCCTGGAGATAAAACGCGAGGTGCTCGTGGGCGAGTTGTCGAACATCAAGAACGCCATTGCCCCCATCATCGGGGCCTGCGGAGGCATGATTATTCCCGTCATCGTCTTCTTCCTCGTCTGCTGGGGCAATCCCGTCATGGAACGAGGTATGGCCATCCCAATGGCAACCGACATCGCCTTCTCGCTCGGTTGCCTGAGCGTCTTCAGCAAACGATGCCCCATCGGGCTTAAGGTCTTCCTTGCCACGCTTGCCGTAGCCGACGACTTGGGCGGCATCATCGTCATTGCCATACGCTACACCGACCACCTCAACCTCTGGTATCTGTTCATCTCGGCCATCATCGTTGCTGTGCTTTGCATCGGCAACTGGCGCGGCGTTCGCACAAAGGCCTTCTATTTCAATACGGGCTTCTTCCTCTGGTATTTCATGCTGGGAAGCGGCATTCACGCCACCATTGCAGGCGTCATACTGGCCTTCTGCATTCCCGCCAACATACCATGGGGCACGAAATTCTACATAGAGCGTATCCGTCATAAACTGGAGCACTTCCCCGCCACCACAGTCACACGCGCCGACCGCAACAAGCCCGTTGTGCTCAGCGACAAAGAGATAGCGCTGCTCAAGAGCGTGGAGTCGGCCAGCGACCACCTCATCAGCCCGCTTCAGGACATGGAGGACGTGCTCAAGATGTCTGTCAACTACCACATCATCCCGCTCTTCGCCTTCGCCAATGCCGGTGTCAACCTGGCTGGCATGAGTCTCATGAACCTCTTCTCGGGCGTCGGGCTGGCAGTCTTCCTTGGCCTGCTCATCGGCAAATTCTGCGGCGTGTTCAGTTTTACGTGGGTGGGTGTCAAGCTGGGCATCATACGTATGCCGCAAGGTGCCAACTGGAAGTCCTTTGCAGGCATATGCATGCTTTGCGGCATTGGCTTCACCGTCAGCATGTTCATGGCAGCGCTGAGCTATCCATCTGCCGAACATGCCGACCTGCTGAACGACGCCAAGCTCGGCATCTTATGTGGCAGTATGGCAAGCGCCCTCATCGGCTGTTTCATGCTGAACCGCTTCCTGCCCAAGGAGGAAGAAGTACCGGCAGAACTTACCTCTTTGCAAACCGTAGAAGGAAAGGAATAGTTAACTGAGTTGACATTTGTTTCCGATTAGTTTCTCATGTGGAAACAATTTGTTTCTCGTGTGGAAACGAGTAGTTTCTCGTGTGGAAACAGTTTGTTTCTCGTGAGGAAACAGATGAGACCACATAACACACACTTTTACCTCGACTGCACTCGAAAACTTTTTCCTCTGCACTTGAAAAAGTTTTCTTCTGCACTTGCGTAAAACTTTCTCCAAGAAGCGTTTCCGCTACCAGATGTCCTCGGGGGTCTCGGGATTGTCGAACACTTCCTTTGGGCAGTATTCCATGTAGTCCATATAGAACTCCTTCTGCTCGGAATCGAGCACGGACTTCACCTTCATGTAGTAGGTCTTGTCGGGGTCCATGGTCTGGCGGACGATAATGTAGCGCAGGTTGGAGTTGCGGTTGCGCTCTATATCGGACGGTGAGCCGTCAGCTGTGACGCTCTTGGCACCCTTCATGACGCCATTGTTGCGGAGACGCTTGTCCACCTCGATGTTGTAGTCATCGTCCCTTCCGTCGGCTTCCCATCCCACGTTCATAGAACCTATGCCGCGGGTGAGGTCAACGGGTATGCCGGCTGCAGGGAGTTTGTCGGGATTGTCGCCAAAATAGAACTGCTGTATGCCTCGGTCGCCGTTTGGAAGGACATCGTAGCGGAACTCATAGGTAGTGCGTCGTGGCACGGGAGGCAACTTAAAGGTGAGTTCGAAGCGACCTTTGGCCTTCATCTCGTCGCTGTGGAGGTTGCACCACGTGTAGCCGTATGCGTTGAGGTAGATGAAGGTGGTGCGGTCGTTCATCTGCATGTTTTCGAAGTAGTTGTAGATGTGCGTGGCAGGGATATAGACGTCCTGATACTGCTGGTCTGTGGAGAGTTTGAGTCGTATCTCGTTGTTCATAGCCTCGGGGAAGAGCGACATACCGTCGAAGCGGAGTCGCTGTCGGGCAAGGTTGTCGCGCACGGCATCGTTATAGGAGAGGGGTGCGTCGATGGGATAGATGGTGCAGTTGACAATGTCGTTGAGGACAGCGTGTTCGGGGTCTCTGTCGATGCGGCAACCCACGTTCTTCGCGTCGCAGCTCAGTTCGTGGAGCACCTCGTTTCGTCCTGTCTCGAGATTGGGGAAGCGGTTCAGGAAGATGCCATCGCTCTCCTTGCTCTCGAAGATTTTCAGCAGGCGCGGTTTGCCCATGGTTGTGTAGATTTCGTACATGGGAATAGTGATGCGCAGAGGATTGCTGGCATCGTAGCCATATTCGTTTCTGCGGAAGACGAGGCGGTCGGCAGGTGTGCGGAAAGGCAGGATGTGGTATGTGACCCACTGGTAGAGGAGATTGCTTTCCTGGTCGTAGTGCTCGTCGGTGAGGAAGTTGTCGTCTCTGGAGTACTGATTGTTCGAGACAAGCCATTGCATGAGTTTAGGCAGCAGTTCCGAGGAAGGAGCAGTCGGGTCGAGACCTTGTTCTTTCCAGAAGTCATCGGTCTCTGCAAAGATGGTGAAGCCGTAGAGGCGGTGGCGAGGCGTCGTGTTGATGCCGTCGGGGTGATGGCCATCAATGTAGAGATACTGCGTTTCGGGTATCTCGCCCCTCAGATACTTGTCCTCATAGACCTCATCTCTTATCTTGGAGAGGGTATCCAGAAGCCCGCACGCCTGTACGACCTTCGCCATGACGAGGAAGCCTTCCTTCTGCCGGTCGAGGATGTCCTGCAGATAGATTGATGCGGTGATGTCCTTTGGCGCAATGACGTTTCCTATCTGATGGATGATGCCATTCGTGACAAGGATGTCCCTTTCGGTAAGACTGACTTCGCAGGTGTTGTTGATGAAGATGGAGTCAACGCCCGAATAGCGCACGGAAAGCTTGCGGTCGTTCATGTTGTTGAGCGGAAACTCAGTACCAGTCTCCAGCGGGAACTTGTTCACGGCATATGCTTCCTCGTTGTCGCCCGAATCGATGATGGAATTGCAGACGACAACCCGACGGATGGAGTCGCGCTTGTGCTCGCTGTAGAAAGCATCCCACGAGGGTTCTTTCAGCAAGTCAGGCTCCTCTTCACAGAGCTTTTGCAGATAGAGCTCGATGGCCTCGTTCGTAGGAGCGAAGACAGTATAGTGTCCTCTTGCAGAAAGCAGTTCGCCCACGGTACTCTTGCTTCGGACGGAAATGGGAGTAGCGTTCAGAAGCTTTACGTATTCAGAATAAGAATCGTGCTTTTGCAAGTAGGTCATGACGCAATCGGACGTAAAAACGTATCTTGCAGAGGTGTCAACCTGCTCTGTACAGCCACAAACAAGAATAAGAGAGGCAAGAAGAAACACATTAAATTTACACATATTAATCTCAGATAGCATGTGTTTTTAGGTTAGTTGTTAGTTGTCAAGCGCAAATTTATAAATTTCTTCTAACATTTGACAACAAACTTTAAACATTTTTTTGTAATTTTGCACCCAAAATAACATTAAGACTATGCAAAGTATAAGAAATATAGCCATAATAGCACACGTTGACCATGGCAAAACAACACTCGTAGACAAAATGTTGCTGGCCGGGAACCTCTTCCGCGAGAACCAGCAGACAGGCGAGCTTATGCTCGACAATAACGAACTGGAACGCGAACGAGGCATCACTATTCTCTCCAAGAACGTCAGCATCAACTACAAAGGTACGAAAATCAACATCATCGACACCCCGGGTCACTCCGACTTCGGAGGCGAGGTGGAACGCGTGCTGAACATGGCCGACGGATGCCTCTTGCTGGTGGATGCCTTCGAAGGCCCAATGCCACAGACGCGCTTCGTCCTGCAAAAGGCCCTGCAGATAGGCTTGAAGCCCGTCGTCGTCATCAACAAGGTGGACAAACCGAACTGCCGTCCGGAGGAGGTTTACGAGATGGTCTTCGACCTGATGTGCGACCTCGATGCCACCGAGGACCAGCTCGACTTCCCCGTCATCTACGGCTCCGCAAAGCAAGGCTGGATGGCAGAGGACTGGCAGGAGCCAACCTCCGACATCACCTATCTGCTCGACTGCATCCTCAAATACATTCCCGAGCCAGAGATGCTGGAGGGCACGCCACAGATGCTCATTACGAGCCTCGACTACAGCACCTATACAGGTCGTATCGCGGTGGGAAGGGTGCATCGCGGCACGTTGAAAGAAGGCATGAACATCACGATTGCCCATCGCAACGGCGAACTGGAGAAGACACGCATCAAGGAACTGCATACCTTCACGGGCATGGGGCGGCAGAAGGCGTCGGAAGTTAACTCGGGCGACATCTGTGCCATCGTCGGCCTGGAGCACTTCGAGATAGGCGACACGATTTGCGACTTCGAGAATCCAGAACCATTGCCCCCCATCAGCATTGACGAACCGACGATGTCGATGCTCTTCACCATCAACGACTCACCCTTCTTCGGCAAGGAAGGCAAATACTGCACAAGCCGTCACATCGGTGAACGTCTGGAACGCGAACTGGAGAAGAATCTCGCCCTGCGTGTCGAAGTGCCAGAGGGCTATACCGACCGATGGATTGTGTCCGGCCGAGGCGTGCTCCATCTGTCCGTCCTCATCGAGACGATGCGCCGCGAAGGCTACGAGCTGCAAGTCGGCCAACCACAGGTTATCTATAAGGAAATAGATGGTGTGAAGTGCGAACCCATCGAAGAGATGACCATCAACGTGCCGGAAGAGTTCTCGTCGAAGATGATTGACATGGTGACACGCAGGAAAGGCGAGATGACCAGCATGGAGAGTCAGGGCGAGCGTGTCAACATCGAGTTTCTCATCCCCAGCCGCGGCATCATCGGCCTCCGCACGAATATGCTCACGGCCAGTCAGGGAGAAGCCATCATCGCCCATCGCTTCAAGGAATACCAGCCGTATAAAGGCGACATCAACCGTCGTGTGAACGGCTCTCTCATTGCCCTCGAGAGCGGCAATGCCTACGCCTATGCCATCGACCACCTACAGGACAGAGGCCGCTTCTTCATTGAGCCGCAGGACCAGGTCTATGCCGGTCAGGTCGTAGGCGAGCACGTCCACGAGAATGACATTGTTATCAACGTCTGCAAGGCCAAGCAGCTGACGAACGTCCGCGCCAGTGGAACAGACGAGAAAGCACACATCATTCCCGCCACCATCTTCTCTCTTGAAGAGGCCCTCGAATACATCAAGGCCGACGAATACGTAGAGGTGACGCCCAAGAGCATGAGGATGCGAAAGGTCATCCTCGACCATCTGGAGCGGAAAAGAGCAAATAAGGAATAGATGAAAGCCTTTGTCCAGAGACTCTTGCTTGCATGCCTCGCCGCATCAGTCAACGTTTTCACATCAGCTCAAAGCTCTTGGGTTGCCGTTGACGGCTTGGGCAGAACCCTTCCGACAGCCGAGGAGTGTCCGCTCAAGACCGACAAGCCGCGAACCGTTGGTATCTTCTACATCACCTGGCACACACCCGACCATCACAACGGACAGCCCTACACATACGACGTGACGAAGTTGCTCGAGGACAATCCCATGCGGGCAAAAGGCAATCCGGACTTCCCTTATGCCACTTATCATTGGGGCGAACCCGAGTACGGATACTTCCTGAGCAAGGACAAATACGTCTGCTTACACGACCTCACGATGCTGGCCGATGCCGGCGTTGATGTGCTTATCATGGACGTCACCAATGCCGTCTGTTATTGGGACGAGTGGGAAGTTCTCTTCACCACCATGCAGGAGATGAAGGCGTTGGGCAACAAAGTGCCTAAGTTCTGCTTCTGGGCGTTCAACGGCAACGTGATTGATGTGGTCGAGAGCCTCTACGAACGCTTCTACAAGACGCCTCGCTACGAGGATTGCTGGTTTTATTGGGAAGGCAAGCCCTTGCTTCTCTACAATGCCACGCCAAGCGTCGATGCCAATCCAAATGGCGGTCAGCACGACAAGGACTACAGTCAGGAGGTCAGAGACTTCTTCACCTTGAGGAACATGTGGTGGGGGTATCACACTTGGGCAAACGCTCCGTACGTCGGAGGCGAAGACAAGTGGAGCTTCGGCTACGAGATGAACGACCCGAAAGTGGCTGCCTTGAAGCCCGAAGGGCTGTGCTCCAAGCACCAAGGCCGCATGGAGGAAATGGCCGTCACGCCTGCCCAGCATCCCATCAGCATCACCGGAAAGAGCTGGCGACGCGAGACCGGCGAGCCGCAACTCAATGGAAAAGACATGCCGATGACTGAGGACGGACAGCCTCTCTCGCAGTACGGCATCTATTTCCAAGACAGATGGGACGAGGCTCTGCAAGTCGATCCAGACTTCATCTACCTCAACGACTGGAACGAATGGACGGCAGGCAAGTACAAGAACGGCAAAGACCCGAGCGGACAGGCAGAAATGCACATCGATTTCCTCGGCAGGAAGGACAATCCGTTCTACTTCGTAGACCAGTACAACGCTGAGTTCAACCGCACCATCGCCCCTATGAAAGGCGGCTGGACGGACAATTATTACATGCAGATGGTGCAGAACATCCGTCGCTACAAAGGCGTCTCGCCCATGCCCATCCACAGAGGCTATCAGCACATCAAACTCGACGGAAGCCTTGACGAATGGCAATCCGACAGCAGTTTCCTCGACACAAGGGGCGACGTCCTGCATCGCGACCACGACGGCTACGGCGACCTTCATTATACGGACTGCAGCGGCCGCAACGACATCACGCGCTGCCTCGTCGCTCTCGACAAGGAGAACATCTACTTTGCCGCTGAGACAGCCGACCCGCTCACACCCTCCTCCGCCCCAAATTGGATGTTGCTCTACATCGATACCGACGAGGACGGCACCTACGACTTTGTCATCAGGCCAGCCGATGGCGTTTATCCATTTGCCGCTCAGGGTAATGTGCTTGAACTTGCAGTACCTCGCAAACTCTTGGGCAAGACGGGAAAAGAGGTTTCGTTTGCCTTCAAGTGGGCAGACAATCCTAGCGATTCCGACAACATCATCTCCATTTCCACCACAGGCGACACAGCCCCCAACCGCCGCTTTGCCTACCGATTCGTCTGGAGAAGGTAGAGCAAAACTGACATAAGTTCGCACGGACGAAATATAACACTTTATATATTTTGAATTTACTAATTTTGAATTTAGAGTTAAATAATGTCTTATGAGCAGGTCATTTCTTAGCATTTTTGCTTTGCTTTTCAGTTTAACTAGCATTCATTCCCAAAACGTCACGCAGTATGTCAACCCTCTGATGGGCACAGCCACCCTATGGACACCCGAGGACCTCGGCTACATTCGCACAGAGGAGAAACGTCCATGGGGCGCAGAGACGTTCCCCGGCTCAGCCCTGCCCAACGCGATGGTGCAGTTGACACCTGTCACGATGTACCGCAGCGGTTCCGGCTATCAGTACGAGGACAACTTCATCTACGGCTTCGCACACACCTCGAAGGGGCATTGGAACCTGCTTCATCTGCCTATTCTTCCTGTCACGAAGGAGGGAAAGCCACGGCCGGAAAGCTATCGCTCCCTGTTCCGTCACACGGAGGAAGAGGCGCATCCGGGCTACTATCGCGTCCTGCTCGACCGCTATCACATCAATGCCGAGCTCACCTCTACGCTCCATTGCGGCTACCATCGCTACACCTATCCCGAGGGGACGGAGAGACAGGTACTCATCGACATTGCCCGCTCCAACAATCCGCCTCGCCACTGGGAACTGAAGCAAGCTGCAAGTAATGCCTTCGAAGGCTTTCAAGACGGCGAGGGACGCATCTACTTCTATGCCGAGACATCGGAAGAAATAGAGAGCGTGACGGAAGACAGGGGCACCGGGGCAGCACCTCAAAGAGGCAACAACGAAGGAACGAACCGATGGGGACGTATGCTGCCCGTCGGCATGGTAAAGTTCAAGGAACCACGTGCCAACCGTCCCATCGAATTGAAGATAGGCTTTTCGTTCGTCAGCACCGAGAACGCCAAGGAGAATCTCAAAGCAGAACTTGCACGCAAGAGCTTCGACCAAGTGCGTAGCGAAGCAGATCGCATCTGGAACGACCTCCTTGGACACATTCAGGTGGAAGGCGGCACCGAAGCCGACCGCACGATGCTCTACTCCACGCTCTACCGTGTCTTCCTCTTCCCTCACCTCCGCACAGACGTCAACGGCGAATACCCAAGCGACCGCGGCGGCGTGGCTAAGGGAGACTTCCGCTATTACACCAACCCATCCTTCTGGGATACCTATCGCAACAAACTCATCCTGCTGGGCATGATAACGCCCGACGTAGCGACCGACATCATACGTTCCTGCATCGAGCGAGGCGAGGCACGAGGCGGCTACATGCCCAGCTTCTTCCACGGTGACCATGCCTCCGCCTTCGTGGCTGGCTCATGGCTGCGAGGCATCCGAGGCTTCGACCTCCAGCGCGCCTATACTCTCATGCTCAAGAATGCCACTGTGCCCGGACGAGGAGGCAGACCCTACCTCGACGAATACCTCGAATGCGGATGGATTGCAGAGAAGGACACGACGAACGTTCCCACAGAAGACGAGTACAAAGGCTCCGTCACCAAGACGCTTGAATACGCCTACGACGACTATGCCACAGCCCTCGTAGCCCACGAGTTGAAGGACAAGAAGAACGAGAAGATGCTGCTACGCCACTCGCAGAACTACAAGAACCTCTTCGACCCCTCCACGGGCTTCTGGCGAGGCAAAGTCATCCGCGGCGGTATGGCACAATGGATAGAGGACTTCCGCCCCAACTACCCTTATTATCAATATATGTATCGCGAGGCCGACGCCTGGAACTCGCTCTTCTTTGCACCGCACGACCCCGAGGGCATGATAGCGCTTTACCCCTCCAGGCAAGCCGTCGAACAGAAACTCGACTCGCTCTTCACCGTACCATGCGGCCACTATGAGGCGTGGAACCTCACCGGCTATCTCGGCACCTATTGCCACGGCAACCAGCCAGGTCACAGCATACCCTATGCCTACTACTTTATTGGTCGGCAGGAAAAAGCACAGCACATCCTGAACACCCTCATGCACAACTACTACGGCATGGGAGCAGACCGTCTGGCCTACGCAGGCATGGACGACGCCGGCGAGATGTCTGCCTGGTATGTACTCAACGCCATCGGCATCTACACCTATTCACCGGCTGACCCCAAGTACATCGTCAGCGTGCCCCTTTTCGACAAAGTGCACTTCACCCTCGGCAGCGGAAAGCGCTTCACCATCGTCCGTGAAGGGAAAGGCGAGAAGATAAAGAGCATCACCATCGGCGGCAAGCCCCTCGATGGCTGGTTCGTCCGGCACGATGACCTCGCCGCAGGCAAAGAACTGCGCATCACCGTAGAAGACTGAACGAAACAAGGGAAATCCCCTATTCCTCTACTGCTATCCAGCCAACCTATCAGTATGGGTAGTTTGCATGTACATGTATGTGCAATTGCACGTACGCGTAAATGCAATTGCACGCACATGTACGTGCAAACTCTCCCCTGTGCAAAGTTCGGCAAAGGAAAGCGTCGGGAGAGCTCATCAGCCCGAAAAAGCACGGATAAATTTGGCTGTTTGCTCGCTTATTCGTACCTTTGCAGGCGAAAAGACTAAATAGACGACTATGCCATTAAGACTTCCCGACAGGCTGCCTGCCATTGAGTTTCTCAGAGAAGAGAACATTTTCGTGCTGGGCGACGAGCGTGCGAATGCCCAGGACATCCGTCCTCTGCGCATCGCCATCCTCAACCTCATGCCCCTGAAGATTACCACGGAAACCGACCTTGTCCGCCTTCTCTCGAACTCCCCCCTGCAGCTCGAGATACACCTCATGAAGGTGAAAGCCCATACGAGCAAGAACACGCCAGTGGAGCACATGCGTGCCTTCTACCGCGACTTCGAGGAGATGCGCCACGAGAAGTTCGACGGCATGATTATCACAGGAGCACCCGTGGAGCACCTCGACTACAACGAAGTGAACTACTGGGACGAGATGACGGACATCTTTCAATGGTGCCGGACGCACGTCACCAGTACATTATATATATGTTGGGCAGCCCAGGCAGGACTCTACTACCACTACGGCGTACCCAAATACCCGCTCCCCGAGAAGATGTTCGGCATCTTCCCGCAAGTGCCGCTGCTGCCCAAGCTGCCCATCTTCCGCGGCTTCGACGACGTCTTCTACATGCCACACAGCCGCCACACCGAGATACGCAAGGCCGACATACTTGCCGTGCCTGAACTTACGCTCATAGCCGAAAGCCCGCTGAGCGGTGTCTCGATGGTCATGGCTCGCGGAGGACGCGAGATTTTCATCACAGGACACTCCGAATACTCCCCGCTCACACTCGACACAGAGTACAAGCGCGACCTCGCAAAAGGACTGCCCATCAAGAAGCCTGTCAACTATTATCGCGACGATGACCCGGAGAAGGGACCACTCGTCACATGGCGCGGCCACGGCAACCTGCTCTTCCAGAACTGGCTCAACTACTACGTCTATCAAGAGACACCATACGACATTGACAAAATACATTAATGAATTGCCGGATTGTGGAATCATCAAATGGTCAAATGATAGAGCTTCTTTCGCCCGCACGCAACTTGGAATGTGGCATCGCTGCCATTGACCATGGTGCCGATGCTGTCTATATTGGAGCCTCACGCTTCGGAGCAAGGGCGGCGGCAGGCAACTCGGCTGAGGACATCCGGCAGCTCTGCGACTATGCCCATCAGTTCGGTGCAAAGGTCTATGTGGCTGTCAACACTTTGCTACACGAGGATGAGAAGGAGCAGGCACGTCAGCTCGTCTGGGATGTTTACCGTGCCGGCGCTGATGCTATCATCGTTCAGGACCTGGCTCTTCTCGAGATGGACATGCCGCCCATTCCTCTCCATGCAAGCACACAGATGGACAACCAAACAGAGGAGAAAGTATCAAAGCTTAATGAACTTGGCTTCAAACAGATAGTCCTTGCACGCGAACTGACGCTCGAACAGATACGCAGCATCCACAAAGCTGTGCCAGAGGTCAGCCTGGAGGTCTTTGTCCACGGAGCATTGTGTGTGTCGTATAGCGGCAGGTGTTATGCTTCGGAATACTGCTTCGGCCGCTCTGCCAACCGTGGCGAATGCGCCCAGTTCTGCCGTCTGCCTTTCTCGCTCGAAGATGCTGAGGGCAAGACGCTCATCAAAGACAAATACCTACTCTCGTTGCGCGACATGAACCGCATCGCACACCTCGAGGAGATGATGGATGCAGGTGTGCGAAGCTTCAAGATTGAAGGCAGGCTGAAAGATGTCTCATATGTCAAGAACGTGACAGCTACCTACCGGCAAGCCATCGACGCTATTCTTGAACGCCGGCCGGAATACAAGCGTTCCTCTTATGGCACAAGCACATACACCTTCCAGCCAGACCTTTCCAGAAGCTTCTCCCGAGGAGCCACCAACTACTTCCTCTATGGACGGACGGACCACCTTGCAGAACCCGACACGCCCAAGAGCAGGGGACGCGAGGTGGGACACGTGAAGGAGGTCCGGAATGGTTGCATCATCGTCAGCTCGCCAGAGTCTTTCAGCAATGGCGACGGCCTCTGCTTCTTTGATGCTGACAAGCACCTGCAGGGCTTCCGTGTGAACCGTGCCGAGGGCAACCACCTCTACCCTTCCACGATGCCTGGCGTCAGGAAAGGCGACCGCCTCTGGCGCAGTTACGACAAGGCATGGGAAGACCTCATGGCAGGCAAGACGGCACAGCGACGCATCAGCGCCCGCTTCGTGCTCGAGGAAACAGGACAGGGCTTCCGCCTGACCTTCAACGCAGAAGACGGCACCAGCAAAAGCATGACCTTTGCCGCTGACCACCAGCCCGCACGCACCGACCAGACAAACTCGATAAAAGATGTTCTCTGCAAACTGGGCGACACGCCATACGTCTGCAAGGATGTAGAAATAAGGTTCTCACAACCGTGGTTCATCCCGAGAAGCACGCTGGCTGATTGGAGAAGGAAGGTGATTGAAGGAAGAGAAAGGCAGAAAGAAGAGAAGACATTACAACATCTGCTGCAAGGCAACTCCGATTCTCAACTCTCGGCTCTCCGCTCTTCTCCGAATCCTCCCCTCATGACCTGCCGCTTCTGCCTTCGCCATGCCTGGGGACAATGCAAGAAAGACCCCTCCAAGCCTACCCCCGAGCCCTGCCTAAGGGGAGGAGGAGAAACTGTAAATTGTAAATTGTCTAATAGTAAATGGAATGACCCGCTCTTCCTCGTCCTTGGTGACGGCAGACGTTTCCGGCTTGAATTCGATTGCAAGAAGTGCGAAATGATGGTATTGAAATGAAGAATACAAAAGAAGATAAAGGAAGATATATCGCTGAATGCGACGAAGTTAGAGGACAACACAAATGTCGTCTGTCTCCTTCTTTCTTCTATCTTCTTCTATCTTCTTGTCTTTTCCTCTCCTCTTGCTATTACAGCCAAGAGGACACAACACTCTATCAGGTGGGCGACAACTTTGAGCTCTGCGTTGACAGCATATCTCTGCAAAGTAGCCCGCCCCTACACAATCTTCCCATCGATACGCTTTGCGAGCACATGAACGTCTATTACGGGAATGCGCTGGTAGTGGCTGAGATGCTTGTCATTCCCGAAGACTCTGTGGACAGCATTTGGGTGAAGCTTGCCCGCGACCAGTTCACCATGGGCTGGATGCATCAGCACGACTTTCTGGAAAGCGTAGTGCCCGACGACCCCATCTCAAGGTTCATCCATCTTTTCAGCATCAAGCATCTTGGCCTTTTTGCCATCCTCATTGCCATTTCCCTGTTTGTCCTACTATGGCAGGTATTCGGCAAAAGGAAGCACCATGCCTTTTACTTACACGACATTCTCTCGCCCTACCCCACCTTTCTCATCATCACGCTATCGGCCTCTGCCTTGCTATACGCCAGCATACAACACTATGTGCCGGAGACCTGGATGCTCTATTACTATCATCCCACGCTCAATCCGTTCGGTCTGCCGCTCATCCTGAGCCTCTTCCTTTGCTCCGTCTGGATACTGCTGATACTGGCATTGGCAACAGCGAGCGAAGTGTTCCGGCTGCTGCCCACGGGCGAAGCAATACTCTATCTGATATCGTTGCTTGGCGTCGGCATCTTGTGCTATCTGCTCTTCACGCTTGCTGCCATCAGTCCCGTCGTCAGCACCATCCTTTTTGCACTTTTCTTCTTAGTGCTTTTGCTGAGATACTTTCGCAACTCAAGAGCACATTTTCTTTGCGGTTCGTGCGGAAAAAGGCTCAAAGAGCTGGGCAAATGTCCTTATTGCGGAGCAGAAAACAGATAATTTTGCAGCATTCGTTTTGTATTATGATACAAAAAAGCTAACTTTGTACGCAAAATGTATAATTTAATAATGTAACAAAATGAAAACAATTCGCTCTCTATTCACTTTTGCTTTTATCTTCGGCTGTCTTCAAAGCCAAGCATTCGAGACCGGACAGACAATCCGCCTGGTCAACAGCGGCAAGTCTGTACTCGTAGAAAATTCCTCGCTCGACGAGAACAAGAACGCAGTCCTTTGGACAGAGACAAACGTCAATTCCCAGCGTTGGACGCTCGCCAGCAAGACGAACGGGACGTTCTACCTCTCCAACGACTACACAGGCTTTTACCTTGGTGGCCTCACCTCGGGCAGTTCCGGCAACGTCGGACAGATAAGCAAGTCAAACGCGAACTCCAGGGGCTCGTGGGACATCGTTCTCATAGAGGGCACCACAGACAAGTACCGCATCTACCAGGGAACCACACAGAAGTATGCCCTTGCTGCACCGGCCGAGGTTAGCGACGGAAGCATCCTGACGCTCGTCAATACAGCAAGCTCCACAAGCATTGATACGGCTCGCATAACATGGACCGTAGAAGTAGTTGAACCAATGGCAAAGGAGTTCACAAAGGACATGCGCGACGACATGATGGAGAAGTGGAAAGCACGTGCCTACAAGAAAGCCGGCACGGGATGGGTCATCGGCAACGGTGGCTGGTGGGGCGACGCTGAGATGTTCGAGGTGGTGCTTGATGCCCTTGAGACGACAGGCGACCAGCAGTATGCCACCATGTTCGAGAACCTCTACACCAACTTCATCTCGCGCAACAAGAGCACCTGGTACCAGAAGGGTGTTGACGGCTACAACGAATACAACGACGACATCGCCTGGATGTGCATCGCCTGCATCCGTGCCTATCTGCTGACGGGAGTCACAAAGTACAAGACAACGGCCAAGACGAACTTCGACGGCATGTTCAAGCGTGCCGACTGCTACGGCAACGACCTCCTGCAATGGAAGCATGGCAGCGGGCAGGGCACCAACTCCTGCATCAACGGCCCTGCTGCCGTCTGTGCCTGCTACCTTGCCATTGCACAGGCCGACACCTCCTACTTCCAGAAGGCCCGCAAGACTTATATGGCAGAGCGCGCCACTCTCTTCGAAATGTCGAACGGCAAGCCGACGGGCAAGGTGTGGGACAGCTATGACCAAGGTTCAGGCAACTACAACTACTGGGCTTCCACATACAATCAAGGCACAAACCTCGGTGCTGCCATTATGCTATACAACCACTACGGCGAACAGATATTCAAGGACGATGCTGATGCCATCATCAAATGGTCTGAAAAGAACATGGCGAACTCGAAAGGCATCATCCACGTCTGTCAGACCGTTAGCGGCGACCTCACCAACTTCAAGGGCATCATGCTCCGTTATCTGCGCATGTACGCCGAGTCGTTCAACGACCCGTCGCACTACGCCTGGATTGCCAAGAATGCCTATCACGCATGGAACAACCGCAACTCTGTCGGCATCACATCTTCTGCCTGGCTCACCAAGGCCGAGGAAGACTTCAAACACCTTGAAGGCTCTGAATACAAGAGCTTTGGCAACGACGGCAACATGACTTGCGTCTCGGCTGCCTTCAACTGTCACATCGGTGTTGTCGGCAGCCACGATGCCTATGCCAGGAACGAGGCGGAGGACTTCAACTTCATGCGCAATGCGCCCGTTGTCTATACAGGCAACGAAGACGAGGACAACGGAGGCATGGTGGGAGCCATGAAGACAAACAACTACATCGGCTACCGTCGTGTTGACTTCGGAGACAAGCCTGCCTCTCACATCGAACTTCGCTCGAAAATCACGTTGGGCCTGACAAGCATCAAGGTCTTTCTCGACGAGCCCAACACCAAGAGCGGCACCCTTCTTTGCGAAATCAAGGGAAACGAGCTCACGGCTCTCAAGGCATGGGACACTATCACGAAGCTCGTCAACCAACCCGTCACGGGTGTGCACGATGTCTATTTCCTGTCGTCAGGCACAGGACAGACCTTCATCAACTGGTGGCAGTTCCACAGCCGCAACAATGTCTATGCCGACCTGACCAATGGCAAGGGAACGCTGACAGCATCTTTCGCATGCGAAGACCTGTCATCTGTTACAGACGGAGACCTCTTAACCACATTCTCAGCCGATATAGATACCGAGACAGACACGTGGCTGCAATATCAGAGCCCATCCCCGATGATGCTTGATGGCTACCAGTTCTTCAGCGGAGAGATGAGTGTCGGCCAACCCAAGGGCTGGGCTTTGCTGGCATCGGACGACGGCGAGAACTGGGACACGCTGCACGTCATGACGGACACTGACATCTCCGTCCAGGGACAATGCTTCAGTGCCGACATTCTACCCGAGAAGGCATATACATACTATCGGATACTCTTCGACATGAGCGACGCTCAAGGTCGCTTCTCCGCATCCGAATGGCAGCTGCTCGGCCATTGCATCGACGAGACAGACCTCACTGCCGACGGTGGCACTATCACAGAAGGAATGGAGGCGCTCATCGACCACATCGGCTCGACTTCCACCACGACTCCCGCCACTGCCATATATCATTCCAACGGCAACTACAGGCTCACGGCATACAGCATAACCGTGGGAGACACCGGCAAGGCACCCGTCTCGTGGAAACTCGAAGGCTCTGCCAACGGAACATCATGGAAGCCTATCGACCAGCAGACGGAAGCCGTCTTCCCCTACGACGGCTGCACGAATGTCTATCGCATCAGTACTGAGACGGCTTACATCCACTATCGCCTGACCATTCAAGGCGAAGAGGCTGAGATCTCGCAATGGCAGCTGTTCGGCAAGTATGACTATGGAACATATTTTGCCGACGTCACGACGATTGCTGACATCCAGGCAAGCGAGGGAACAGATGCAGAAGCGCTCTTCGACAAGAACGGCACTACCTACGCCACACTCACTGGAGCAACGCCCTTCTGGGATTTGTTTGTCCCCGTACCTGTCAAGGCACTCGGCATCTCTTTGGTTTGTGCCAACGATGCTGAGCTCGACCCGCAAAATGTCATACTCTATGGCATCGACGGAGACGGTGTGCAGACGCAGTTAGCAAACAAGACCCTCAATTTCCCAGCCCGCGGCTCACGACTCACCTATACCGTCTCCACGACGAAGCTCTTCACGCACTTCCGCCTTCAAGCCAACGGCAGTGCGCAGGGTGTCCGTCTGGCAGACTTCGAGCTCTACGGTGCAGCCATTGCTGAAGCAGACGACCAGAACGTACTGGTTCCCACTGATGTCACAGCCACTGCCGAGGGTCTTTCGAGCACGGAACTCATCACACGCGTTTACGACGGAAGCCGTACAACCAACTATCGGGCCAGCTTCTCAGACCCTGTCAGCATCACATACAACTATGCCGACACCGTACGCATCAATGCCTACAGCCTGACGGCAAGCAAGAACGAGCCCACGCGCGACCCTGCCGCCTGGACACTCGAAGGGAGCAACGACGGAACCACGTGGAAACCGATTGACAGCCGCAGCGGCGAGACGTTCTCCAACCGCTATGCCACGCAATTCTACTCAGCCGAGCCTGCTGAGGCATATAGCAACTATCGTCTCACAATCAATGCCGTAAACGGAGGAAACCAGATACAGCTCGGAGAACTGCAGCTGCTTTCCTTCCAGCCTATTGACCCCACCGGCATCACTGACCTTAAAAACCATAAGGACCTTAAAGACTTTAAAGTCTATAACCTCGCCGGACAGCGACTCGAAAAAGTCCAAAGAGGCGTAAACATCGTAAACGGGAGGAAAGTACTCTATTGATTATGAACTGACACTTAAAAACCCTAAATATTTACAACAATGAAAAAGACTCTTCTTATGACTGCATTGCTCATTGGCATTAGCAGTTGCACAGACAAACAGCAAAAGCAGGAAACAAAGGTCGTAACCGATACCGAAGCAACCGAGACACCCGCAAAGGACATTTTCTTCTACACGGCCAAGCACCGTGCCGACAAATACGTGCCCACCGAGGAGAAGATGGGCTTCGGCACTACCATCCAGAGCATCAACGAAAGTGAGTTCGAAGGCAACAAGAGCCTGAAGGAAGTGTGGATTGCACCTCAGATCAAGCACATCGTCAACAAGGCATTTGCCGGTTGCACGTCGCTCGAGAAAGTACACTTCCAGGGCGAGATTCCCGTCATCAACGACGATGCCTTCAACGGCTGCACGTCACTGAAGAACCTGCGGGTGGATGCCTATACCATCGGCGTTGATGCGTTCCGTGGCTGCACATCGCTCGAGACAGCCCGCTTCGGCGAACACATCTGGTGGATACGTGGCGGAGCCTTCGGTGGTTGCAAGAAGCTGAGGAGCATCCTCATGGGCATCACCATGAAGAAGCTCGACGACGGAGCCTTCGACGGCTGCACCGCACTCGAGGAGTTCTCCATTCCCAACGACTTCAAGAACCGTATGTTCGGCCTCGTCTCCGTTTCGGCTCCGAAGTGGAAGAAGGTATATCTGCTTAGCACCGAGTACTACCCCATGCCCAAGAACTGCACACCTGGCAAGGGCTGCACGCTCTACGTGCCCGATGCCTTCCTCGCCAAATTCCAGAGCGATGCCGACTGGGCACAGTTCGGCAGCATAGAGCCGCTCAGCAAGAGCAAGTACTTCACGGCAGAAGGCTTCTGGAAGTAGTCTTCGCCACAATGAGGCTTCAACCATGAAACACATCTGTCTGCTTGCTGCAGCACTCCTGATGGGCATTCCCGCAGCTGCCCAGAGCCAGCTCATGTGGGGCGACCAGGGCAACGGGACATACCGCAACCCTGTGCTCAACGCCGACTACTCCGACCCCGACGTCATCCGAGTTGGCAACCGATACTACATGGTCTCCAGCAACTTCAACCACGTCGGCATGCAAGTGCTCGAGAGCACCGACATGGTCAACTGGCACTTCGTCAGTCAGATATTCGACCGCTACGAACAGCCCGGATGGGACGAGATGAAGCACTACGCCAAAGGAGCATGGGCACCCAGCATCCGCTTCCACGATGGCAAGTACTACGTCTATTACTGCACGCCCGACGAGGGGCTCTTCATGGCAACAGCCACCGATGCGTGCGGCCCATGGTCCCAGGTGCACCAGGTGAAGAGCGTCTCGGGATGGGAAGACCCGTGTCCCTTCTGGGACGAGGACGGGCAGGTCTACATGGGGCGCAGTCAGCTCGGAGCAGGTCCCATCATCCTGCACCGCATGTCGGCAGACGGACGCCAGCTGCTCGACGACGGCGTGACCATCTATACAGGTCCAGTAGCAGAAGGCACGAAGTGGCTCAAGCGCAACGGCTACTACTACCTCATCATCCCCGAAGGAGGCGTGAGCGGAGGCTGGCAGACAGTGCTGCGCTCCAGAAACATCTATGGTCCATACGAGAGGCGGATTGTCCTCGAGCAGGGCAGCACTCGCTTCAACGGCCCTCACCAGGGAGCGCTCGTCGATACGCCGCAAGGCGAGTGGTGGTTCTACAACTTCCAGCAGACGCCTCAACTCGGCAGGGTGCTCCATCTGCAACCCGCGCAGTGGAGCGACGACTGGCCGCTCATGGGCGTGGACATTGACGGCAACGGCATTGGTGAGCCGGTGGAGGTATGGACTAAGCCGCACATGGCAACCAGCGAGGCACCATCGCTGCCGCAAACCGACGACACGTTCAATGCTGAGACGCTGGGGCTGCAATGGCAGTGGAACCACAACCCGGCAGAAGGTGCCTGGAGCCTCAGCGAGCGGAAAGGCTGCCTTACGCTCCATGCCCTGCCAGCTGACAAACTGAAGGAAGCCCGCGGCACGCTCACGCAGATGATGATGGGCTTCGAAGGCATCGCTACTCTGACACTCGACGGCACGGGGCTCGCTCAGGCATCGGCAGGCCTCGCCTGCATAGGGCGCGACTTCCGTGGCATCGGACTGTGTCCGGATGGTATCTACACCGAACTGAATGGAGAGCGCACCGTCGTCGCCGCAAAGAAGCCCAAGCGCATCTATCTGCGCCTCACTCTCTCCGAACTGCAAAACAGCTACCAGTTCCACTACAGCACCGACGGCAAACACTACGTCCCCGCCGGCGAGCCGTTCCCGATGCACGAAGCCAACTGGAAAGGTGTCCGCCTCGGCCTCTTCTGCTACGGAACCGAGGGCAAAGCCCACTTCGACTCGTTCGAGTACAAGATAACGAAATAGCTTACGTACCCTTACAGCCAAAGACACAAATAATTAGCATGAAAACTGAGAAACAGATAGCCCTTGCCGCAGCGGAATTTACAGAGCGATGGCGAGGCAAAGGCGACGAGAAGAGTGAGTCGCAGATGTTCTGGACAGACCTGCTGCAGAACGTCTTCGGCGTGGAGGACATCACATCGTTCATTCGCTTCGAGGAGCGCGTGAAGGTGGAGAACACCAACTTCATCGACGTACACATTCCCACGACGAAGGTACTCATCGAGCAAAAGTCCATCACCAAGGACTTGCGCGAAGGTATCAGGCAGAGCGACAAATCCGTGCTCAATCCCTTCCAGCAGGCAAAGAAATACGTCGCAGGTATGCGCCTGAGCGAGCATCCACGATGGATTGTGACGTGCAACTTCCAGGAGTTCCTCGTCTATGACATGGAGCAGCCCAATTGCGAGCCACAGCAAATCCTGCTCAAGAACCTGGGCAAGGAGTACTATCGCCTCATGTTTCTCGTGGACGTGAAGAGCGAGCACCTCTCGAAAGAGATGGAGGTCTCGACGAAGGCAAGCAAGATAATCGGCGAGATACACGACGCGTTGCTGGAGCAATACCACGACGACAGTCCCGAGGCCTTGCGATGGCTCAACATCCTTTGCGTCCGCATCGTCTTCTGCCTCTATGCCGAGGATGCAGGAGCCTTCCTCCACGACCAGTTCCACGACTACCTTGCCCGCTACGAGGCACAAGACATGCGTCGTGCCCTGCGAGACCTCTTCGAAGTCCTCAACACGCCTCCCGAGAAGCGCAGCCCTTACCTGAAGGACGACCTCAAAGCTTTCTCCTACACCAACGGCGGACTGTTCGAGGAGGAGATAGAGATACCGCAGTTCACAGAAGAGCTTCGTCAGACACTCCTGCAGAACGCAAGCCTCGACTTCAACTGGAGCGAGATATCGCCCACCATCTTCGGAGCCATGTTCGAGAGCACACTCAATCCCGAGACACGACGCTCAGGAGGTATGCACTACACCAGCATTGAGAACATCCACAAGGTCATAGACCCGCTCTTCCTGAACGACCTGCGCCAAGAGCTTGACACTATCCTCGAGGAAAAGGTGGAGAAGCAAAGGCAGAAGAAGCTCGATGCCTATCAAGACAAACTTGCCTCGCTCACCTTCCTCGACCCTGCTTGCGGCTCCGGTAACTTCCTCACAGAGACTTACCTCTCATTGAGAAGACTGGAGAACGAAGTCATACGCGAGCGTTATCATGGGCAGACGTTCTTCAGCTTCGATGCAAACAACATCATCAAGGTAAGCATCCAGCAGTTCTATGGCATCGAAATCAACGACTTCGCTGTTGCCGTAGCCACAACAGCCCTTTGGATAAGCGAGGCGCAGATGCTGGCAGAGACGGAGAAAATCATCAAGCACGACATCGAGTTCCTGCCGCTGAAGAGCTACACCAACATCGTAGAAGGTAACGCCCTGCGCATGGACTGGAAGAGTATCGCACCCGCAAACCTTGATTTTATTATGGGAAATCCGCCGTTCGTGGGGTATTCCTTGCAGAGCAAAGAGCAGAAGGATGACATCTTGAGTGTCTTTGTTGATGAAAAAGGCAAGCCATATAAGACGGCAGGAAAAATAGATTATGTGGCAGGCTGGTACTATAAAGCAGCAAAACTCATACAAAACACACAGACAAGAGTGGCGCTTGTCTCTACCAACAGCATTACACAAGGCGAACAAGTTGCCGCCATCTGGAAGCCCTTGAAGGAATTATTCGGCATTCACTTTGACTTCGCCTACCGCACCTTCCGCTGGGATAGCGAAGCAACACTCAAAGCCCACGTGCATTGCGTGATTATCGGCTTCAGCCATGTCAATGTGCCTAAGTTAATCTACGACAATGATAAGCAGAAAGAAGTCAAGAATATCAATGCCTACCTCATAGATGGGCCTGATGTCTATATAGATAGCAGGGCAAAGTCCATTTGCGATGTGCCGCAGATGGTGTATGGCAATAAGCCTACAGATGGAGGCTTCTTATTCTTGACAGCAGAGGAGAGAATAGAAACTTTATCTAAGGAACCACAAATAGAGCGATATATAAAGCGTATATATGGTTCTGCAGAATACATTAATAATAAGGAAAGATATTGCCTCTGGCTTGTGAATGCCAATCCTTCAGACTTGCGTGCTTCCTCGTTCATTCGTGAAAGAATTGAGCAGGTAAGGCAGTTTAGATTAAGCAGCCCAAAGAAAGCGACACAGGACTCGGCCGTGTTCTCTTCTACTTTCCAAGAAGTTAGACAGCCTGACACAGAGTTTATCATTGTGCCTCGTGTTTCATCAGAAAACAGGAAATATGTTCCGATGGGCTTTATGACACCAGACAATATCGTTAATGACTCTGTTCAAATTATCCCTGATGCCACGCTTTACCATTTTGGCATCCTTGAGAGCAATGTCCACATGGCTTGGATGCGCGCAGTATGTGGAAGATTGGAAATGCGATACAGATATTCAAAGGATGTTGTCTATAACAACTTCCCTTGGCCTAATCCCACGGACGAGCAAAGGAAGAAGATAGAGCAAACGGCACAGGCCATCCTCGATGCACGCGCCATGTATCCCGATGCATCGCTTGCCGACCTCTACGACGAACTGACGATGCCGACAGAACTGCGCAAAGCCCATCAGGACAACGACAGAGCAGTCATGCAAGCCTACGGCTTCGATGTCAGGACAATGACGGAAAGCTCATGCGTGGCTGAACTTTTCAAACTGTACCAAGGAATTGTTAAGGCATCTTAAACCCCAAGCATTCATTAGGATTTGCACTGGTTGAAACTGCATGCTGAATGAGAACGACAAGGTCATTACCGTTGCAGATGTGCATGCGACCTATAACTATCTATGTGCATGAGGCTGTGTCAAAACAAACGAACATACCCTCTTATATGATTTAACCACGAATTACACGAATTACACGAATAGTTCAGTAGCTGATTGTCAGTTAATCATAAATTCGTGTAATTCGTGCTGGTTCGTGGTTAAAAGCTATTGGCTGTATTTTGACACGACCTCAGCAGATAATACACAGATAAGAAGGCCGTCTGCCCGCACTTCTGCACTCAATTATTTCCTTCGCACTCGAATTTTTTCTCCTCCGCACTCAAAAAATTTTTCCTCCGCACTCGCGTAAAAACTCCTCCGAAGAGGGAAAACATGGGGCGTTATTTCTTCAGCAACTCTCTGGCTTGCTCTATCATCGTGTCGATGCCGTCGGCTGCTTTGGCTTCGTCCAGAGAAGATGAGATATCCGGCTCGATGCCGAACTCGATATGCTGCATCTTGGCGTCGAACGAGGGGCTGGCACTGAAGCGCACACTCCAGCCGATGGGCAGCTCGCTGCTGAAGGGCAAGCCGGAGCCGCCGCCTGTCTGGTCGCCCATGATGGTGACGCGGGGCATCTGCTTCATGTTGCGGACGAAGGTGTTGGCGGCGCTGTAGCAGGAGCGGTTCGTGAGCAATACGACGGGCTTCTGCCAGCGGATGCCGTCGTACGGCTCCACATGTTCCGCCCTTGGCTCCGAGAAGTCGTCATGCCCCTTTCCCGTCTTGTAGCACGTATAGCCCACAAGCACCTTCTCGTTCGTAAAGCGGCGGGAGAGGATTTCCACGTTAGACAACTCGCCGCCTCCATTGCCACGGATGTCGATAATCATGCCGTTGCACAACTGCAGATAGGCAATCATGTCGCTCAGGTTGCCCTCGCCTATAGATTGCGAGAAGCTCTCATAGACGACGTAGGCAATGTTGTCGGGCAGGATGGTGTACATCAATCCGCTGCCGATGTGATAGTCGGTGCCCAGGTACTGCTGCCGCAGCTCCGTGTTCAGGTTCTCCGGATAGTCTTCCTTCCAAGACCAGTTGCGCCCCATGTCGAGACTTGTGGAGAGGTTGACGTGCCCGTCCTTCAGTTCTGAAAGCATCTGGCACAACACTTCGAACAGCTGCACACGCGACATGTCAGCGTTCAACCTTGCGCTATACTTGCTGCGAATTTCTGCCCAGCTCAAGCCAAGCTGCTCCTCCTTGTAGGAAAGGAAGCAGTAGCGTTCGTCGATGATCTGCCAAAGGGCTTCGAGATTGCCCTGCGGAGTATCGTCGAAGTCGTAGTCACTCTTCTGACATGAGATCAGCACAAGCAGAGGCAAGGCAAGTATGGCGAGAAACCGATTCATTTACAATTTGACGATTTACAATTTACAATTTATGTACTATTTATAATTCCTACTAAAGGGAGTTAGAGGGTCTTCATTTATTCCCCCTCTCCTTTGGGAGAGGGTTGGGGTGAGGCTTTTCCCTTAACAACTGGAAGTGCCGGACCAGACCAAACATGAAGCTGTGGCTGTAGTCGTGGTACTTGAGGCTGCGTGCGTTGCTCTGCCGGATGTCCAGGAGGTAGCCGACGCGAAGCGTGACGCGAGGCAAACGGAAGTCCAACGTCAGCAGCTGGCGCAGGCTCATCGCGTTGCCAGGGTGCGCACAGATGATGTCGTGCCCCACCCCACGCTGCGAAATCTCGTAATAGCTCTCGCCGAACTCGGGGCAGAACATCATGCCCACCATCGGAAGGTCTGCTTGATAAGCGGCTCTGAGGGGCAGTTTCTTGATGCGAAAGGCATAGCTCGCTCCCGCCGAAAGCGAGAGGTCGAGGCTGAAGCGACCTTGTGCAGGATTGTTTCCGTTGCGGTCGTTATAGAGGAACCCTGCGTCGGCACCGACCAAGGCACCGCCTTTGAGGTCAAGGTTCCGTAGCGGCGAGTAGTGATAGTGCCAGCCGGCATCGTAAGCAAGCCTGCCTCCCAGGTACTTCGCCGTGCCCGCCGGATTATCAGTCGATGTGAAGGCGCCGTGGAAAGTGCTTTGGAAAGAGATGTGATGGTCAGCGAGGTGCGTCATGCGCTCCCTTTGGACGAAGACGCTGACCTGCACGCCTGTGTACTCCATCGGCGAGAGGTAGGTGTCGAGCTGATTGGTCTTGCCTGCTCCGACAAGCAGCGAACGCTCCGTGGGATGCCTGTTCGTCACAGGCTCCAGCGTTACATCCTCCGCCCAGAGGCTTGCGGGAAGAAGCATCAAAATATAAAGAATGCAGTGGCTTAGCTGTTTCATGACTTGAGATGTTTATTTGCGAATGAGCAACAGATAATTGAACCCGATGAGCTTCCCACCGCCGACGGAGAGCCATGTATAGCTTGTGCTGCCATCTTAAATATTCAATGTCAGAAGTCGAGCCTTAGCTGACCGTTCATCTCGTCGGCCACATCCTGTTGGCTCTTGCCGTCGAAGGGGTCGGCAGACTCTTCTTCCGAGCCTTCGCCGCCATTTCCTTCATCGTTTCCTCCTTCATCGACAGGTTCTTCCTTCACTTCGGGGAAACGCGTCGGCTCCAGCTCTTCCACTTTGTCAACATGGAGCGTAGTGACGCGCTTGCCGATGGCTTTGTAGCCCTTGACGCTGATAAACGTCTCGACATCCAGTTCCAAGGGGTCGCGGAAGTCATCTACGCCGCCCATTGTGACGAGCACGCGGGGATAGACCGTGTCGGTGACGAGCACGAGGTTCTCGGCTGGCATCTCTCCCATGAAGCTCTGCATACGCACCGATGCTTCGAGCACGAAGCGCTTGACGTAGAGATAGCCGGACTGAGCTTCGTTGTAGTAGATACACGTCCACACCTTATTTGCTTCGTACTTCTCGATGCGAAAGATGTTGTCCTCGTAGTGGTTGTTGATGTCGAAGTTTGTCAGGTAGTAGCGCCCGTCGTTGAGCATGACGAGCACCTGGTCGTTGCCGTCGAACTCGCCGAGGTATTTGCCTTGTCCGTCGTAGTTGAGTCGCTTGATGTCCGTGTCGAACCAGACCTTTCTGCCGCCCAGCGTGCTGCTGCCATGGCTCTTGAGCGTTATCTTGCTCACGTCGAGCTTGGTCAGCATGTTGCCTCGGCTGCCGCGTCCCTTGATGTTTATCTGGCTGAAGTCTTCGTCGAAGAAGACCTTCTTGAGCTTTGGATTGGGTTTGAGGATGACCTTCACCACCTCGGCCTCGCCATTGGGATTGGCTGTGAAGTAGAGCACGCGCGAGCCTGGGTTGCCTTGGGTCAGGTCGTACTCCCTGTCGCGGATGATGGAGGTGACGTTAAAGCGCTTGATGTAGCTGACGCCCGTCTTGCCGTCGCGATAGACGGCATTGTAGATGGTGCGCTCGTCGTTCTTGCGGAACACGTCGATATGAATGACTTCCACCTTCTTCTTCTCCTTCTTGCTGCGCTCCGTCTCTCCGATGAAAAGCTTGTCGGCTATGCGGACTATCTTATAGGTGCCGTCGCGATAGAAGATGATGACGTCGTCGATGTCGGAACAGTTGGAGACGAATTCATCCTTCTTGAGCGAGGTGCCGATGAAGCCTTCTTCCCTGTTGATATAGAGCTTCTCGTTGGCCTCCACCACCTTAGCCGCAGCAATGGTGTCGAAGTTGCGTATCTCGGTCAGGCGCGGATGGTCCTTGCCGTACTTGTCCTTGATGAAGCGGAACCAGTCGCATGTCACCTCCACCATGTTCTTCAGCTCACGGTCTATCTGCTTTATCTCGCTCTTGATGGCAGCGATGTTCTGCTCGGCCTTGTCCTTGTTGAACTTCAGGATGCGGGCCATCTTGATTTCCATGAGGCGGAGGATGTCGTCCTTCGTCACCTCGCGCACCATCTTCGGGTACCAGGGCGTCAACCTTTCGTCAATCCATTCGCAGGCAGCATCCATCGTCTTGGCTTGCTCGAATTCCTTGTCTTTATAGATGCGTTCTTCAATGAAGATTTGTTCGAGCGATGCGAAGTGGAGACTTTCCATGAGCTCGCCCCTGCGGATGAGTCGTTCCTGCTTGAGGAGGTCGAGCGTATTGTCCACGCTGGCACGCAGTACGTCGCTTACGGAAAGGAAGCAGGGCTTTCTGTCCTTGATGACGCAGCAGTTTGGCGAGATGCTTATCTCGCAATCGGTGCAGGCATAGAGGGCGTCGATAGTCTTGTCGCTCGATGCGCCGGGGGTGAGATGGATGAGTATCTCGGCAGAGGCTGCCGTCAGGTCCTCGACGTTCCTTATCTTTATCTTGCCGCGTTCGTTGGCCTTCAGAATGCTGTCGATGAAGGTGCTTGGCTTGGAGGCCGTGCCAGTTGTCTTGCCGTAGGGTATCTCCGTAATAGCCAGTGTCTTGTTATCTCGCTTCTCTATCTTTGCACGAACACGTACCGTACCGCCTCGCTGACCGTCGTTGTACTTCGACACATCTATGCTGCCGCCCGTTGGGAAGTCGGGATAGAGATGGAACTCTTCGCCGTGGAGGTAGCTGATGGCTGCGTCGCATATCTCCACGAGGTTGTGGGGAAGTATCTTACAGTTCAGGCCGACAGCAATGCCTTCCGCACCCTGGGCAAGCAGCAAAGGAAACTTCACTGGCAGAGCCACCGGTTCTTTGTTTCTGCCGTCGTAGCTCCACTTCCACTCCGTCGTCTTGGGATTGAACACGACATCAAGGGCAAACTTCGAGAGGCGTGCCTCAATATAACGGCCGGCTGCAGCATCGTCGCCCGTAATGATATTGCCCCAGTTACCTTGGCAGTCGACCAGCAAGTCCTTCTGCCCCAGCTGCACCAGCGCATCCTTGATGCTGGCATCGCCGTGAGGATGGAACTGCATGGTGTGACCCACGATGTTCGCCACCTTGTTGTACTTGCCGTCGTCCATGCGCTTCATGGAGTGCATGATGCGGCGCTGCACGGGCTTGAAGCCGTCGGTGATGTGTGGAACAGCACGCTCCAAGATTACATACGAGGCATAGTCGAGGAACCAGTTCTGGAACATCTGGTTCAGATGATGTGTTATGCTGTCATTCGGTCGCTGTACGTTGTCTGATGTCTGTTGTTCGTTCTCTATCATGAGTGTATTAGTTGTCTTTTAATCCCACAAAGGTACGGAGATGCGAGCAAAAAAACAAATTTATTAAAGTTTTTTAGGGAGAAAACGCAACTGGGAGAATTCAGACAAGGCATAATCACCCCCTTGCTGCCCTACCTGTAGAACCTCGGCCGGGGCCTGAAGGCATCCTCTACGTGCTCTATTCTGCTGTATTCGCCGTCATAGACGATGCAGACCACATCAAAGCGGCTGCAAGAGTCGATGTGATGTTCCTTCAGGTAAGAGTCGGCAGCCAGGCAGATGCGGTGCTGCTTCCGTGCATCGACGGCCTCTATCGGTGCTGTTGCGGAACCGGCCTTACGCGTCTTGACCTCCACAAAGACACACACGTCGTCCTTCGTCGCTATGATGTCAAGCTCCTTCTTGCCGCAGTTCGTCCAGTTGCGGTCGAGGATGCAATAGCCATGCTCCTGCAAATACGCCGCAGCCATGTCCTCGCCTCTGTGTCCCAATTCGTTATGTTGTGCCATATCAAGAAAGACTTAAAGTATTCCCCCATCAGCTTCGATGATGAATCCGGCCGCAAAGTTACGGAGAAACATCCTATCTTCCAAACAATCCGGGAACTTTTTCTTGCCCTGTGTCACACATCCTCACGCCCCACCTCACCTACCGCTTCAGCAGTCCCCTCAAGGGGCATGGTTTGCACGGTCATGACGCAGCAATTGCAGCATCGCGACCGTGCAATTGCTGCATCATGTGTCAGCAAACTCCACGGCAGTAAGCATCCATCATCCCCCACCCGTCCTCGGCCACAAGAGAAAGGCGGCGAGCCTGCTCCCAAAGCACAGCCCGCCGCCTTTTCTTATTCTCTACATTTCTTATTATCTCATTTTCTCAACGTCTTCTTTCCGTCCTTGATGACGATGCCCTTGTAGCTTTCGCCAACCTTCTGGCCGGCCATGTTGTACATCAAGTCCTTCCCTTCAGGGGAGGATTTAGGAGAGGCTATGCCATCAATATAGTCCTCGTTGTCGATGACCACCCACTCGCCTCCGGTGATTCCGCTGCCGTCGGCATGGAGAGGTTCATGCTGCTCTGCATCCCAGTAGGCACCTTCGGATGCGGTCACCTTGTGCTCGTTCGTTATTTAATTATGCTTTGAGGCAGATTATTCTGCATACCAAACCGGGCGCACCGTGAGTCCTCGGCAGCGGTAGCTCCACGATAACCAGACTGAGGTTGAGTATAAGGCTATGCTGTTGGAGTTGTCTGGGTAGTTTGACGGTTCGTCTCGGTCAGACGACCAGTAGACGCCTCTTGATGAACTACTACCAAAGCTCGTTCCGTCGATGGCACCTGCGGCGGGGAAGAAGACACGTTTACTGATGTCTTTTTTGCTCACGAAGAGAATACCGGCTACGCCCGTGTAGGCCGGCTCGATGGTCTGTGTGCTGTTCAGCCAGTAGATGCCGCCGTCGGTAATAGTGTTAACCAGCTCAACAGGTGTATGTTCGCCGCTGTCACTGCCCGTGCAAGCCTCCATCAATGCCTTGAAGTCCTCGCTCGTCGGTGTATACCACGGGTAGCCCCAATTGACTCTGGCAGCGTCGTGTGTATAGTCGAGTTGCGCTTCGTTGTATACGGGATAGTTAGTATAGCCACTGGAGCCGTTCTTCCAAACAAAAACAGCACTGCTCTCTCCCGTGCGTAGAATGGAACTGTAGCGTGGCTCCGTCTCGCCCCAAGCAAAGTAGTCGCCGTAGCAAGTCGCATAGCTGCCTGCCACTGTCGTTGCGCCCACATTCATCGTTGCCCACTTCCGATTGGCAATCACGACGTATTCGTGACCATTCTTGAGGCCCACCTCCACCTGGCATGTTGCCTTCACTCCGCTGCCGTCCTTGGCTGTGCAGGTGATGGTGCAGGTGCCGTTATTTCTTGGCCAGACAGAGGTATCGTATTGATTAACTCGAACATAAGCCACGTTCTCGTCGCTGCTTGCCCACTCCACTTCCTTGTTGTCGGCATCGGCAGGAAGAACGGTGGCGTCGATTGATTTTGGCGAGCCGGGCATTATGCTGAGCGATGCAGGATTGAGCGTGATGGAGGTGACAAGCTGCCCGGGCTGCTCGGTGCTCCACACGCTGAACGTCTCGCTGCCAAGTGAGCTGAGCACCAGCATCTCGCTCGTCACCTTGTGTACCTTCAGAATGTTCATGGGCTTGCCACTGGCATTGTTGATGATGATGGTGCCCTGATAAGGCATGAACTCATAGGTGGCACCCTCCATGTAGTCCGTCGTGCCGTCCTCGCGGAAAGTCACCGTCTCATTCCTCGTCTTGTACCATGTACCTACGATGCACTGGTTGACGGGCGTGAAGGGACCGAAGTCCGTGTCCGAGCCGATGCCGTCGTAGAAGACGATGCTGTCCGTCCTGAGGCTGAACTGCGCCACTGTTCCGTCACTCTTGTAGACGCGGAAGCCCTGTGCCACCGCCGTCTGCAAGCCTGCCACTGCCAGCAACAAGCCTGCCAAAATACTCTTTAATCTCATATCGCTTCTTGTTTAGTTTGTTTTATTGTGTTCTTGTTTGTTGTTCCCTTCTTCCTTCATTCATTTCCTCATTTCTTCATTATTTCATTCTTTCTCCTTCCCCTCGTCTTTCATTCTTTCATTCCTTCATTCTTTCATTTATAAACGCGCGTTGCCCGCACGGAAGAGAGGGATTTCTCTTCGTGCGGGCACGCGCGCATATATTATATATAATGTACTATTGTGTGTGTGTGTGTGTGTGTGTGTGTGTGTGTGTGTGTAAAAAATTCCCTGACTTGTGCAACTTTCGGCGCAAGTCTTAAGCTTATTTAACATACCTTTCACACATTTCATGCCACAAAGGTACGCTTTTTTGCCTTTCCCACCAAACATTCCGCCAATTTTTCTCTCCCAACAATCGGCTCAGCGGATTTACCAGGTTGGTAAGGCTTGGCAAATCAAGAATAAAGTTGTACCTTTGCAGCATGAATCACACCCAATTGCTGCGTGCCATCCTTCCCGATGTGCTGATAGACAACTTTGAGGTTGCCAAGTTTGAGAA
>FLNY01004066.1_pt1 | contig 36664 bp, 27 predicted proteins | sample 1140381 | NCBI WGS metagenome assembly FLNY01 (sample SAMEA3878172, study PRJEB12797) | bioreactor metagenome | biome: Moose rumen | place: Sweden | collected 2011-10 | reverse complement strand
AAAAAAGAGTGCCCAGAACAGGACTCGAACCTGCACGCCTCGCGGCACACGCACCTGAAACGTGCGCGTCTACCAATTCCGCCACCTGGGCATTTTACATTAAGGCCTTTCCTTAACGACTCTTTTTTGTTCAACAAGTGAGCGGAAAACGGGACTCGGACCCGCGACCCCAACCTTGGCAAGGTTGTGCTCTACCAACTGAGCTATTTCCGCATTTTATCCCTTTTCATGGGGCATTTCTCTAAATGCGAGTGCAAAGGTAATGCTTTTTTCGGAACTGACAAACTTTTCCAAGACTTTTTTTTAAAAAAACTGCTAATCCATCCTTTTTTTGTAGTCTTCATAGGTAAATTGACGTAGGATTTCAAGTTTTCCGTCACAATGAAGTATTCCTATATCCGGATGCGTAATGCCATTAAACATATTTGTCTTTACTGTCGTATAATGAAGCATGTCTTCAAAAATAACCTCATCTCCAATTCTCAGTTCCGCAGGAAAACGCCATGAGGCCATAAAGTCACCACTCAGACAACTATTTCCTCCCAAACGGTAAGTGAAAGGAGTAGCAGAAGACGACTCTTCAACATGTTCTGCCCCACGAACCTCGGGGAAATACGGCATCTCAAGACAGTCTGGCATGTGACAGGTAAAACTGACATCAAGAATGGCAGTCCGGATATTCTCGTCTTCCACGATATCCACAACATGAGACACTAAAGGACCGGTCTGCCATGCAAAAGCACTGCCTGGTTCCAAAATAACCTTCAGCCATGGATAACGACGATGAAAGCCCTGCATCATAGAGATGAGTAATTCCACATCATAATCCCGACGCGTCATCAGATGACCACCTCCAAAATTGATCCACTTTAATTGGGGAAACCATTTGGAAAACTTTTCCTCAATATATACAAGTGTACGTTGGAACACGTCTGCCCCGCTTTCACAGTGACAATGACAATGGAACCCGTCAATATCCTTCGGCAAATGCCCAGGCAGTTTGTCTGCAGTCACTCCCAAACGTGTACCTGGGGCACAAGGATTGTACAACATCGTGCCGACCTCCGAATACTCAGGATTAACGCGAAGTCCTATTGACACTTCTTGGACTCGTTCATGAAAGCGTTCATACTGCGAAAGGGAGTTGAAGGTAAGATGAGAAGAACAACGTATTATCTCGTCTATTTCCTCATTAGTGTAGGCAGGTGAAAAGGTATGAGCAGGTGAGCCAAACTCTTCAAAAGCCAGACGGGCTTCAGCCAAAGAACTTGCCGTTGTTGAATGAATATACTCTCTGAAGATAGGAAACGTTTTCCATAATGCGAAAGCCTTGAAAGCAAGTATAATCTCAATATCAGCCTTCGCCGCAACATCCGCTATCAGCGAGAGGTTACGGCGAAGTTTCTCTTCCTCTATAATATAAATAGGTGAAGCCATCAGTCTTTTTTCAATGGAATCGTAACGCTAAATACACTTCCTTGCCCCTCAACAGACTCTACATAACAATCGCCACCATTCTTACGGGCGAAATCCTGACAAAGTTGGAGCCCCAGTCCAGAGCCCTCTTCACCGCCCGTACCATAGGTCGTCTCACCTTTGTGGAAAATTGAATCAATACGATCGGCTGCAATACCGACGCCATGATCCCTGACACTGACTTTGGCAAATTCGCCCTCTGCCTGCATGATAATCTCGATAGAAGAACCTTCTGGTGAGAACTTAATAGCATTCGACATGAAGTTACGGACTACTGTCTTCAGCATATCATTATCAGCCCTAACAACCAGCGGCTGGGCAGTATGTTGCAATTCAAGTTTGATATTCTTTGTCTGGGCTATCATCTCAAAGATATCAACAACACCAGGAATGATATCGTTTAGGTCTAAATCTTGGGTCACGACATTCAAGCGTCCCGTCTGACTCTTTGTCCATTTTAGGAGGTTGTCTAACAGGTCATGTACTTCCTCAGACTCTCTATTAGCCTGATCCAAAAGAGTGAACATTTCTGGTCCAACAACATCTTTTGGCACCGAAGCCACAACAAGGTTAAGTACCATGCGGATACTGGCCATTGGCGAACGAAGATCATGCGCTATCACAGAATACATCTTGTCACGATTGTTTAGTGTTGCGCGTAACTCGGCATTCTGTTTCTCAATAATACGCTTGGCCGCAACAAGAGAAATCTGCTGCATCACACGCATCACAAGTTCCTCCTTATTAAAGGGCTTCGTTAAGAAATCGTTTGCACCGACCTGGAAACCTTTCACCAAATCAGCAGGAGTATTCAAAGCCGTCAAAAATATAATGGGGATATCCCGCGTCTCTTCATCCTTCTTGAGAATAACGGCTGTATCAAAACCACTAATGTCGGGCATCATTACATCAAGTAAGATCAAATCGGGATGTTCCTTTTTGGTCATCTCAATACATGTCGTGCCATTATTGGCCGTACAAACTTGAAATTTCTCATTGGTCAAAAGAATCTTCAACAACAACACGTTGCTGACAACATCATCGACAATCAGTATCTTATACTCACTTCGGTTTATCTTTGATTCTAAAGTTTCTCCTGCGTCCATTGCTATAGGTTCGTATAAATATTTAGCGTTTGCAAAAATAATGCAATAATTTGAATTAACCAAATTATTGCACCATTTTTTCGCATCAAGAGCAATTTCTACTTATATTCCGACCATGATTTGATGCCTATATCATCCAAATTAATGGTACAAAAGGCATTGATGAATGCGCTTGCCAGACGACTGTTTGTAATAAGCGGTATATTCAGGTCGATGGCGGCACGACGGATTTTGTAGCCATTGGTCAGTTCTCTTTCCGACAGGTTCTTGGGCACATTCACCACCATATCTATCTCGTGGCGATGCAACATATCAAGAGCCTGTGGCTGCCGGTCTGGCTCCGAAGGCCAATAAACCATGGTGTTCATCACACCATTGTCAGAGAGATACTTTGACGTACCACCAGTAGCATAGAGTTGATAGCCGTGCCTGACGAGCATCCGGGCGGCATCCAGCATCTCAGCTTTCTGCTTGGCCATACCCGTGGATAGCAGTACCGTTTTCCTCGGAATCCTGTGCCCCACGGAGAGCATGGCCTTCAATAAGGCCGTATTCGTATTGTCGCCGATACACCCAACTTCTCCTGTCGAGGCCATATCCACACCTAGCACGGGGTCAGCCTTCTGCAGGCGGTTGAAGGAGAACTGCGAAGCCTTGATGCCCACATAGTCGAGATCAAAAAGATTCTTATGAGGTTTCTCTACGGGCAGTCCCAGCATCACCTTGGTCGCCAAGTCGATGAGGTTCAATTTCAATACTTTCGATACGAACGGGAAGGAGCGCGAAGCGCGGAGGTTACACTCAATGACGAGGATATCGTTGTCGCGAGCCATATACTGGATATTGAACGGACCGTTGATATGAAGGGCAGATGCTATCTGTCGCGAGATACGCTTGATTCTCCTCACGGTCTCCACGTACAGTTTCTGCGGCGGGAACTGGATGGTGGCATCACCAGAATGCACGCCGGCAAACTCGATATGCTCCGAGATGGCGTAGGCCAGGATCTCGCCATCCTTCGCCACGGCATCCATCTCAATCTCCTTGGCATGCTCAATGAACTTCGACACCACGACAGGGTGATCCTCAGAGACATTGGCGGCCAACTGTAGGAAACGGCCTAATTCCTCACGGTTGGAACAGACGTTCATCGCAGCACCGGAGAGCACATACGACGGGCGTACCAAAACAGGGAATCCTACCCTGTCAACGAACTGATCGATATCCTCCATCGAAGTCAGCGCACTCCATTCCGGCTGGTTCACACCCAGTTCATTGAGCATCTGCGAGAATTTCGCGCGGTCCTCGGCACCGTCGATATCCGCAGCCTGCGTACCGAGGATATTCACGTGCTGCTCATCCAGATAGACGGCTAGGTTGTTAGGAATCTGTCCGCCTGTGGAGACGATCACACCGTAAGGCTGCTCCAGTTCGATGATATCCAGCACCCGCTCAAAGGTCAGTTCGTCGAAATAGAGACGATCGCACATGTCATAGTCTGTCGATACGGTCTCAGGATTATAGTTGATCATCACGCTGCGCCAACCCTCGCGACGGATGGTGTTCAGTGCCTGTACACCACACCAGTCGAACTCTACACTTGACCCTATCCTGTAGGCACCAGAGCCAAGCACAATGATACTCTTCTTATCGTTCTCGTACTGGATATCGCTGGACACACCCGAATAGGTTACATACAGATAGTTGGTCTGGGCAGGATACTCAGCAGCCAGCGTGTCGATTTGCTTTACCACGGGCAGGATGCCGAGTTGTTTCCTGCGGTTGCGCACCAGCAACAAAGCCTCATGCATCGAACGCATCTCACCTTCCAGTCCGATGGCACGGGCTATCTGGAAGTCGGTAAAACCATACACCTTCGCCTCGCGGAGCAGAGCCTCATCCAGCGTGTTGATATTGTGCTTCTTTAATTGTTCGTCAATATCGATGATGTGCTTCAACTTATAGAGGAACCACTTGTCAATCCTCGTCAACTCATGGATACGGTCAATCGTATATTCTGGCAGGTGCATCGCCTTCGAGATCACGAACACGCGTTTGTCTGTCGGCTCCCTCAAGGCAGCGTCGATATCGGGAATCTGCAACTCCTTGTTTTCCACAAAGCCATGCATCCCCTGTCCTATCATGCGCAAACCTTTCTGAAGGGCTTCTTCAAACGTACGTCCGATGGCCATCACCTCACCGACACTCTTCATCGACGATCCGAGTTCCTTGTCAACACCACGGAACTTCGAGAGGTCCCAACGCGGAATCTTACATACCACGTAGTCGAGTGCCGGCTCGAAGAAGGCGCTCGTGGTCTTCGTCACCGAGTTCTTCAGTTCGAAGAGCCCGTAACCCATGCCGAGTTTGGCAGCCACGAAGGCTAAGGGATAGCCTGTCGCCTTCGATGCCAAGGCTGAGGAGCGCGACAGTCTGGCATTCACCTCAATCACGCGGTAGTCCTCCGACTGCGGGTCGAAGGCATATTGTACGTTACATTCACCCACGATGCCGATATGACGGATAATCTTGATGGCCAGCGCACGCAACTTGTGATACTCCGAGTTCGTCAGTGTCTGCGACGGGGCTATCACAATCGACTCACCCGTATGGATGCCCAACGGGTCAAAGTTCTCCATGTTACATACCGTAATGCAGTTGTCGTAACGGTCGCGCACCACCTCGTACTCGATCTCCTTCCAACCCTTCAACGACTTCTCCACCAGCACCTGCGGCGAGAAGGCAAAGGCCTTTTCGACCAGGCGATCGAGTTCTTCCTCGTTGTCGCAGAAACCAGAGCCGAGTCCGCCAAGGGCATAGGCAGCACGCAGAATCACGGGATAGCCCAGTTCACTGGCTGCCCTGCGGGCACTTTCTATATCGGCGCAGGCCTCACTCTTAATGGTTTTCACGCCAATCTCGTCGAGTTTCTTCACAAACAACTCACGGTCCTCCGTATCCATGATGGCCTGCACAGGAGTACCCAGAACCTTCACACCGTATTTCTCCAACACCCCACTCTGGTAAAGTTCCACACCACAGTTCAGTGCCGTCTGTCCGCCAAAGGCCAACAGGATACCGTCAGGACGTTCTTTCTCGATCACACGCTCCACGAAGTAAGGCTGCACAGGCAGGAAGTAGATCTCGTCTGCCACACCTTCCGAGGTCTGCACTGTGGCGATGTTCGGATTGATCAGTACAGTCCTCACACCTTCCTCACGCAGGGCCTTCAACGCCTGACTGCCGCTATAGTCGAACTCACCGGCCTCACCGATTTTCAATGCGCCTGAGCCAAGCAACAGGACTTTCTTGATATTCTGGTCTTTCATAACGTCTCAATAAAACGGTCAAACATAAATTCTGTATCCACAGGACCTGAACAGGCCTCAGGATGGAACTGGCTCGAGAACCAGGGGTTGGAGATATGACGGATGCCCTCATTCGATCCGTCATTCATATTCACGAACAACTCGCGCCAGTCATTACCTAAGGTAGATGCATCTACAGCATAACCATGATTCTGAGAGGTTACATAACAGCGGTTCGTACCGACCTCATGTACGGGCTGGTTGTGCGAGCGATGACCATACTTCAACTTATAGATCTTGGTTCCACCGGCTTTAGCGAGCAACTGGTTACCCATACAGATACCGCAGATGGGCTTACGCGACTGCGACATCTGTCTTTTTAGGATCTCAACGGCCTCCACGCACCTGTCAGGATCGCCAGGCCCATTGGCGAGGAACAGACCGTCGAACACCATGTCTGTATAGTCATAGTTCCAGGGCACACGAATCACCTCGACACCACGATTTATCAGACAACGGATGATATTGTTCTTTACACCGCAATCCACGAGCACCACCTTCTTGCCAGCACCTTCATTATAACGGATGACGTCCTTACAACTGACGCGTTCCACCCAGTTAATACTGGAGTAGTCCTCTGAGATCTCAGAGGACTCAGAGGACTCCGGGAAGGAAATCCTCCCCATCATCACGCCGTGCTCGCGAAGCACCTTCGTCAACTGTCGGGTGTCGATGCCCGTCACGCCAGGCACCTGCTCACGCTTCAGCCAGTCGGCCAGACTTTCCTTCGCATTCCAGTGGGAATAGGCTTCGCTGTAGTCGCTAACGATGATGGCCGAGGCGTAGATCCTGTAACTCTCCATGAAGGTGGCGATGCCATTCTTCTCGATCGTGAGCGGTGGCACACCATAGTTGCCCACCAACGGATAGGTCAGCGTCATCAACTGTCCGGCATAACTTGGATCTGTCAGACTTTCGGGATAGCCCATCATGGCTGTGTTGAACACGACCTCTCCAGCCACCGGCTTCTCATAACCGAAACTTTTCCCCTTGAATGTTGTCCCGTCTTGCAGGACCAGCGTCACATCTTTCATCTTTCTATCTTATTATAAAAAATGAGGAATGACGATTATTCCTCATTCCTCATTTATTCAACTGTTACTGACTTTGCCAGGTTCCTGGGTTGGTCAACGTTCTTACCTTTGCAGACAGCCACATGATAGGCCAACAACTGCAAGGGGATGGTAGCCACTAATGGTTCCAAGCACTCCTGCACGTCGGGCAGTTCGATCACCTCGTCGGCTATCTTCGAAATAGTGTCGTCACCCTTCGAGACGAGGGCGATCACTCTACCCTGACGGGCCTTGATCTCCTGGATATTCGACAACACCTTCTCGTACATCGCATTGTGCGTGGCAATTACCACTACGGGCATATCAGAGTCGATCAGGGCAATCGGACCGTGCTTCATTTCCGCAGCGGGATAACCTTCGGCATGGATATAGGAAATCTCCTTCAACTTCAGTGCACCCTCCAGGGCCACAGGATAAGAGTATCCACGCCCCAGATAGAGGAAGTTATGCGCGTAAGTAAAGGTACGCGCGAGATCAGCCACCTTGTCATTCGTCTGCAGCACCTCACGGATCTTCACAGGAATCTCACTCAGTCCCTTCACGATTTTCAGGTACTCATCACGAGCCACGGTTCCCTTTGCCTCGGCCAAGGTCAGAGCGAACATCGCGAGCACCGTCACCTGCCCCGTAAAGGCCTTCGTCGAGGCCACGCCGATCTCAGGACCCACGTGAATATAGGTACCCGTGTTCGTGGCACGGGGTATTGACGAGCCGATGGCGTTACAGATACCATAGATGAAGGCCCCCTTATCCTTGGCCAACTGCACGGCAGCCAGCGTATCGGCCGTTTCTCCGCTTTGCGAAATGGCAATCACCACGTCGTCTTTTGTCACTACAGGGTTCCTGTAGCGGAACTCAGAGGCATACTCCACTTCCACGGGGATACGACAGAGCGACTCGATGATCTGCTTGCCGATGAGTCCGGCATGCCAAGAGGTACCACAGGCCACGATGACAATACGTTTTGCGTTCAGCAACTGACGACGATAGTCGATCAGAGCCGACAGCGTCACGCGATCGGCCTCCACGTTCACACGACCACGCATACAGTTCGTCAGACAATCCGGCTGCTCGAAGATCTCCTTCAGCATGAAATGCGGATAGCCGCCCTTCTCTATCTGACCGAGGTTGATATCGACAGTCTTCACCGTCAGTTCCTGTTCCTCGCCAAGGATGCTCACCACCTTCAGTTCCTCACTGCGGCGGATCACGGCGATATTGCCATCCTCCAGATACACCACCTTGTCGGTATATTCCACGATCGGGCTAGCATCCGATCCTAAGAAGAACTCATCATCACCAATGCCCACCACCAGCGGACTCTGCTTGCGGGCCGCGATGATCTGGTCGGGGTCGCGCTTGTCGAGCACGGCAATGGCATAGGCACCAATCACCTGATAGAGTGCCACCTGAACAGCCTCCAACAGTGTGAGTTGCTTCTTCACCATGATATACTCGATGAGCTGCACCAGCACTTCCGTGTCAGTGTCACTCACGAACTGCACACCCTTGGTCTTCAGTTTTTCCTTGATGTCAGCATAGTTCTCGATAATACCATTGTGGATGATAGCCAGGTTGTGACTCTGCGAATAATGGGGATGGGCATTGCGCGACGACGGCTCACCGTGGGTGGCCCAGCGGGTATGGGCGATACCGATGGTACCACTGATATTCTTGTCACCACAAAACTCTACAAGATTGTCAACTTTTCCTTTGGTCTTATAGACATTCAGACTATCATCATCATTGATCAGTGCCACACCAGCACTATCGTAACCACGATACTCCAGTCGCCTAAGACCTTTGATAAGAATTGGAAATGCTTCCTTTGAGCCAATGTATCCTACTATTCCGCACATAATGTTTTATATGTTTGTGTCAAATCTGGGTGCAAAATTACATCTTTTTTAAAACTTGTGCAAGTTTTTTGCGATTTTATTTAGGGGAAATATGGCGGAACCGGATTTCGCGCAGACCATGCTCGCCTATGAAACGACTCTTATCAACGAAGCCATTAACACCGACAAGACGTCCTTTACTCGTGTATTGCCACATGGTAATGTCGCGTCCGTCGGCCAGAACAGGTTCCTCAGGTGTGTACATGGCAATCATCAACTTGTAATCATCTATCTTGCCAACCAGATGCTTGTTATAGAAATTGCGATAGGTATATACCAGTGGTTTCTGGCGATAGGCCTGTTCTACGAGATCAAGAAAAGTGAGGAGCGAGTTGCAGAACTCTTCTGTAGATAGCCCCCCCGTCGTCTCGACATCAATCATCGGTATCAGATCCTGTTCACCAGGACGGCACTGGGTCTTAAAATTTTCCAATTGCAGTCCTAAGGGACTTTTCGGACGGAAGAAATGATAAGAGCCGACCTTTAGTCCATGACGATGCGCCCATTCAATGTTATGTTCATAGCGGTCATCGATACGGTCGCTGCCCTCCGTTGCCTTCAGATAGACATATGCCATCTTTGTGTTTTCGCCAACGGTCTCCCAGAACACTTTTCCTTGATAGTGTGACAGATCAATACCATGAACATGCCCGCAGGTATCTTCGCACTGTAGGAACGGGTCATAGTCCGGATCATCTAGACGCGGATCAATAGGGGCTATCTTTTTTACTGTCTTTGTCTTCTTCCTTTTCTTTGATTTCTTGTTGACTACCCGATGGGTCTTATAACGGGTACGCGCTTTTGTGGTTCTTTTGCGCTGGGCCGACACTTCGTCCATGGCAAAAAAGGCTATCAGAAAAGCCAATAATATGCAGAGTTTTTTCATTGTTTTGCTATTTTTGAGCCGCAAAAGTACAAAATTATGCCGAGATACCAACCAGTTTTTAAAAGATTTGCGAAAAAAACTTGATAAAGATGACTTTTGACAAAAAAAAACTGTACCTTTGCAGCGCCAATGGAGAAAGCCCCACTTGTTGAGGGGTACTGTTCGGCAAGATAAATTGCATAGGAATATGAAAGTAATGAAATTCGGCGGAACGTCCGTAGGTTCCGTAAAAAGCATTCTCAGCTTGAAAAAAATCGTGGAGACAGAGGCTCGGACGCAACCTGTCGTAGTAGTAGTAAGTGCACTTGACGGCATCACCGACAAACTGATCGCCACATCGAAGATGGCCCAGCAGGGCGACGAGCACTATCGTGAGGAATTCGACGCGATGGTGACACGCCACCACCAGATGATTGAGGCCATCATCACGGATGACAAAAAGCGTATTGATTTATTTAATAATGTAGATAGTCTTTTCGACCAGTTGAAGAGTATCTATTACGGTGTCTATCTGATCCACGACCTGTCGAAGAAGACCGAGGATACCATCGTTTCGTATGGCGAACGTCTGAGTTCACACATTGTTGCCGCCATGGTGAAGAACGGCATCCGCATGAACTCTCGCGACTTCATTCGCACGGAGAAGAAGCAGGGAAAGCATGTGGTTGTGATGGAAGAGACGACACAACTTGTCAAAGAGGCTTTCAAAGATCTTAATGAAAAGAGCATCTACGTCGTACCTGGCTTCATAGCCAGAGACAGCGAGAGCCATGAGACCACCAACCTGGGGCGTGGTGGTAGTGACTATACAGCCTCCATCATCGCTGCCGTGCTGAATGCAGAGGTGCTGGAGATTTGGACGGATGTCGATGGTTTTATGACGGCCGACCCAAAGGTTATCAAGACGGCCTATACCATCAATGAACTCTCGTACGTGGAGGCGATGGAACTTTGCAACTTCGGTGCCAAGGTAATCTACCCGCCGACAATTTATCCCGTGTGCGTGAAAAATATCCCCATCAAGGTTAAGAACACTTTCAACCCTGAGCATCCAGGCACCCTCATTAAGGAAAAGATTGAGGACGACAATAAGCCCATTAAGGGTATATCAAGCATCAAGGGTACAACCCTGATTACGGTGACAGGTCTTTCGATGGTGGGCGTAATCGGCGTTAACCGCCGTATCTTCACCACCTTGGCCAACAAGGGTATCTCTGTATTCATGGTGTCGCAGGCTTCTTCTGAGAACTCCACCTCTATTGGTGTGCGCGATGAGGATGCCGAGGCCGCTGCAGAAGCGCTGAATGCAGAATTCGCCAAAGAAATTGAGACGGGAGCCATGTATCCCATGCAGGTAGAGAGCGGACTGGCTACTATCGCCATCGTGGGTGAGAACATGAAACAGACACCTGGTATTGCTGGTAAATTATTTGGTACATTGGGACGCTCTGGTATCAGCGTGATTGCATGTGCTCAAGGCGCCTCCGAGACGAACATTTCATTTGTGGTCGATGGACGGTTCCTGCGCAAGTCGCTCAACGTACTTCACGACTCTTTCTTCCTGTCGGAATACAAGGTGCTCAATATCTTCATCTGCGGCATCGGTACAGTGGGCGGCATGCTGCTCGAACAAATCCGCACACAACAGGAGTTCTTGATGCAGTCGAGACGTCTGAAGTTGAACGTGGTAGGTATCTCTGATGTCGATAACTTTGTACTGGATCGTGATGGTATCGACCTGAACAACTACATGGAGATCTTGCGTGCTGGCTATCCCGCTAATACTGAGCACATGCGCGACGAGATCGTAAAGATGAACATCTTCAATAGCGTCTTTGTCGATTGCACGGCCAGCCGGCAGATTGCCACTCTTTATCAGACTTTCCTGGAGCATAACATCTCCGTGGTGGCTGCCAATAAGATTGCCGCCTCGAGTGACTACGATAGTTATCTAAAACTGAAACAGACGGCCCGCGACCGTGGTGTATGGTTCCGCTATGAGACCAACGTAGGTGCCGGACTGCCCATTATTGGTACGATCAACGACCTGTGCAATTCGGGCGATAAGATCCTGAAGATCGAGGCAATCTTAAGCGGCACGCTGAACTTCATCTTCAATGAGATTGCTGCCGATGTGCCTTTCTCTGAGACCGTTCGTCGCGCCAAGGAAGAGCGTTACTCCGAGCCCGACCCACGTATCGATCTCAGCGGTACGGATGTAATTCGCAAACTGGTAATTCTCACACGTGAGGCTGGCTATAAAGTGGAGCAGGAGGATGTAGAGAAACATCTCTTCGTACCCAACGACTATTTTGAAGGATCGCTTGATGACTTCTGGAAGCGCCTGCCAGAACTTGACGCTGATTTTGAGGCTCGTCGCAAGGTGCTTGAAGCCGAGAACAAGCGTTGGCGTTTCGTGGCCACTATGGAAAATGGCAAGACGAATGTCGCCCTCAAGGAAGTGCCCTACGGACATCCCTTCTACGGCCTTGAAGGCTCAAACAACATTGTGCTGCTCACCACCGAGCGCTATAAGGAGTATCCGATGCTGATCCAGGGTTATGGCGCAGGTGCTGCTGTGACAGCCGCTGGTGTCTTCGCAAACATCATGTCTATCGCAAATATTTAACTTATGAAGCATATCATCATATTAGGTGATGGCATGGCTGATCTTCCCGTCGAACGACTCGGTGGGAAGACCTTATTGCAATATGCCCATAAGCCAATGATGGACCTGTTGGCCCGCGAAGGTCGATGTGGCAGACTCATCACCGTTCCTGAGGGATTCCCTCCAGGCTCGGAGGTTGCCAACACCGCCATACTTGGCTATGATCTGAATAAAGTATATGAAGGGCGAGGGCCATTGGAGGCAGCCAGTATAGGCTACGAAATGGCTGACGACGACTTCGCTATCCGCTGCAACATCATCACTCTTCAAAAAGGGAAAATCATCACCCATAATGGCGGTAATCTGGAAACAAAGGATGCCGACGTGCTCATCAAATATCTGAATGAGATCCTTGCTAAACCCATCAACGAGCGAGAGGGATGCGAGCGCGTGAAGTTTATCACTGGCATCCAATATCGACATCTGCTGGTGATCAAGGGCGGTTCGAAGCATATCGTATGTGCCCCACCCCATGACCATCCGAATGAGGAATGGCGCCCACTGCTGGTAACGGCTGAGCCCAATGCCCCTCTGGAGGCAGGAAGACTGACAGCCCAGCAGACGGCTGACTTAATCAACGAGATGATTCTCAAATCGCAGGAACTACTCTCCAATCACCCCTTCAATCTGGATCGTGCCAAGCACGACGAGCGTCAGGCCAATAGTATCTGGCCATGGAGCGGTGGCTATCGCCCCTCAATGAAGACCCTGATGCAACAGTATCCGCAAGTGAAATCCGGCTCGGTAATCTCTGCCGTTGATCTTATACGAGGAATCGGCCACTATGCTGGGCTGAAGATCGTTGAGGTGGAAGGTGCTACTGGACTGGCCGATACCAACTATGAGGGTAAAGCCCAGGCTGCCATTGATGCTCTCAAGCATGACGATTTTGTTTTCGTCCATGTAGAAGCCAGCGACGAGGCAGGCCATGATGGCGACCTCGAACTGAAACTCAAGACCATCGAATATTTGGACCAGCGACTCATCGCCCCTATATATAAGGAGGTGGAGAATTGGACAGAGCCCGCATGCATCGCCGTATTGCCAGACCACTTGACGCCAGTGGAGATGCGCATCCACGTGGGACAACCCGTACCCTTCTTGGTCTGGTACCGCGGCATCGAACCCGACGAGGTACAGAAATACGATGAAGTCAGTTGTGTTTCCGGTTCATACGGTCTTCTGAAACTCAATGAATTTATGCAAGCACTTATGAAAATAGAATAGGATATGCAGTATTATAGCACTAACGGACAAGCCCCTATCGCCGACCTGCATAAAGCAGTCGTCAAAGGACTGGCAGAAGACCGCGGCCTATACATGCCCGAAAGAATCAAACCACTGCCACAGGCGTTTTTCGACGCCATCGAAACCAAGTCATTTCAAGAGATAGCCAATATGGTGGGCGATGCCTTCTTCGGCGATGATGTCGATGCCGATTCGCTCAAGCAAATCGTCTATGACACACTCTCCTTCGATTGTCCTGTGGTGAAGGTCAAGGATAGCATCTATACCCTTGAACTCTTCCACGGTCCTACCCTTGCATTCAAGGATGTAGGCGCCAGGTTTATGGCCCGTCTGCTCCAGTATTTTATCCGTCAGGAGGGAGTCCATGAGCAAGTCAACGTCCTCGTCGCCACATCGGGCGATACAGGCTCTGCTGTGGCCAACGGCTTCCTCGGCGTAGAAGGCATCCATGTATATGTGCTCTATCCGAAAGGCAAGGTCAGTCCGATACAGGAGTGCCAGTTCACCACATTAGGGCAGAATATCACGGCCGTTGAGGTGGATGGTGTGTTCGACGACTGTCAGGCTCTGGTGAAGAACGCCTTCATGGATGCTGAACTGAACCAGCACATGAAACTCACCTCAGCCAATTCAATCAACGTTGCCCGTTTCCTGCCCCAAGCCTTCTACTATTTCAATGCCTACGCCAGATTAAAGGAGAAACTGTCTCATGGTGAAATAGATAAATTGTCAAATATAGTCATGTGCGTGCCCTCAGGCAACTTCGGCAATATCTGTGCGGCCCTCTTCGGCCATCGCCAGGGACTGCCCTTCAAGCGCTTCATTGCCGCTAACAATGCCAACGATATCTTCTATAAGTATTTGCAGACAGGTAAATACCAGCCTAAGGCTAGCGTGCAGACGCTTGCCAACGCCATGGACGTAGGCGATCCCTCCAACTTCGCCCGTATCCTGAACCTCTATTCTCAGAATGGAGCACTCACCCCAGAGGACACGCATGCCGCCATCACCTCGCTCATCAGTGGAGCCACCTATAGCGATGACCAGATCCGTGAGACGATGCGCCAGTGCTACAACGAGACGGGCTATATCCTTGATCCTCACGGTGCTTGTGGCTATCAGGCCATCGAAGACGGACTGAAGCCTGGCGAGATTGGTGTCTTCTGCGAGACGGCCCATCCCGCTAAGTTCAAGGAGAAGGTAGATGACATCCTCGGCATCGACGTGACGATCCCCGACCGTCTGGCAGCCTTCATGAAGGGCACTAAACAGAGTGTCCCCATGACCAAGGATTTCGCCGACTTCAAGCAATACCTGCTGAAACAATAACCGCATTGGATCATTGGCTAGGATTATCGAGATAGACTCCATCGCGCAGCCAGAGATACAGGTGTTCCGTTCACTGACAGAGGCACAATTACGCAACCGTCTGAACGCTGGACAAGGACTATTTATTGCGGAGAGTCCGAAGGTGATTCGCGTGGCGCTGAGTGCTGGCTACGAGGCTGTTTCAATACTCTGCGAAAAGAAGCACATTACGGGGGATGCCGCAGACATCATAGAGCGGTGTGGCGACATCCCCGTCTATACAGGATCACGCGAACTGCTTGCTGCCCTGACGGGCTATACGCTGACTCGGGGCGTGCTCTGCGCCATGCGCAGGAAACCAGCGCCTAGCGTCAATGACGTGATTGCCACCATCCCCCATCAGCGCCAGAGGATTGTCGTCATCGATGCTGTCTGCGACACCACCAACATCGGTGCCATCTTCCGCAGTGCAGCGGCCATGGGCATCGATGCCGTTATGCTCACCCGCAGCAGTTGTGATCCCCTGAACCGAAGGGCCATCCGCGTGTCGATGGGCAGTGTGTTCCTCGTACCCTGGACATGGCTCGACAACTACGACCAACTCCACGCCCTCGGCTTCAAGACGGCCGCCATGGCCCTCTCCGACGACTCTATCCCCCTATCCGACCCCATCCTGAAACAGCAGGACCGTCTGGCCATCATCATGGGCACGGAGGGTGACGGCCTACCCCAGAAAACCATTGAGGATGCAAACTATGTCGTCCGCATCCCCATGTCCCACCAGGTCGATTCCCTCAATGTCGCCGCTGCCGCAGCCGTCGCCTTCTGGGAACTGCGGTAAATAAGTCGACTGAAAGGAAATTACTTCATCGCATCCTCATGTTCCTTTGGGAATTTGGGGACGAAATTTCTTTATTTAAATGAATATGAACATAGCAATTGTTAGAAAAGAATTATTAAAATATGTTATACCGCAATATGTTTTCTTTAATATGAGTTAAACAGCCCCATTTAATACATGCATTAAAAAAATTTTTATTTAAATTTGCACTATAAATAATAAACTTTTTATTAATCAATTAATTTGTTAAATTATGAAAAAACTTAATTTGTTTTTTGCATGCATGGCAGTTACATTTGCTGGCATTTTCACTTCTTGTGAATTAAATAATGAGGACAATCCCACACCTCAGCCAGAACAGCAGGCCGCAATCCAGAGTTACTTCTCGATTAGTAATGCGACGTATCAGGAGGAAGCAATTCCCACAAATGGTACAGGAGCCATTGAGGGTATTGCATTCAATGAAAATGCCTTGTCGGGTGGTATGAACCTGATTAGTGTCAGTTCAGAAGAGGAGTATAACAGATTCTATGTAGGTCTTGAGGGTGTTCAGGGGTATTATGAATATACTCCCGAAGCACTTTCTGGTGCAAGACCTTCTACTCGTGACACCCAAGTTTTTATTTATCGGATTCCTATTGCATATAGTGTAAATCTTAATTCTGATATTATTATTATTATAGTGGGTGTTAGAACAGATGGAACTATTACTGCTCCCTCTAGAATTGAAAGTCACTTTGTTGAAAGTTTGAGCGGTGACCTGAATATCAACTTGACCTTTAACAATGAAAAGGACGTTGACTTGCATCTGTACACACCAGACGACAAACACATCTATTATGGAGATAGAGGCGGATCAATAGAGACCACTGATGGTGAAATCATCACATTCGGTCTTGATCATGACTCAAATGCAGCCTGCTACATTGATGGCCTGAACAATGAAAACATTTACTTGCCCGAAGCACTCATCGTACCTGGCACCTATCGAGTAGTTGTTGACATGTACTCTAACTGCGATACAAGTGTTGCTACAGACTGGGCAATTGTTGCAAGATATCAGGGTAATATCATCACTCCCACCACAGGTGAGAATCCCGCTTCTGGAACATATCCCGTTGGTGCAGGAAATGGCGACATGACCACTGTGATGGAATTCACCATTGGTTCTCCGTCTGCTGCTAGAGGTCTGGTTCCTATGCTCAAGGAGAACACATTCGTTCCTGTTCCACTTAGCGATATTGACATGATGAAAATGGAGGAAGCCTCTTGGCGTTAATCCATTCTCTGGTAAACAGAATTAATGTAACATTTGACATCCCCAGATTCATTCGGAATCTGGGGATGTTCTTATTATTTATTATATTTGTTTCCTTTCGCATCCTCATGTTCCTTTGGGAATTTGGGGACGAAATTCATACCTCACAAAGTATCTCTTGTGAGTCCGGTGCCATTGGCGTAAATTTAATATTTTGGTTCTGCATCAATTTAGGTAATGTTTGTAGATATCAATTCTCCCTTCAGCCGATGCTTAAAGGCCTGATTGTCTGTGGTTTCGGCTGAAGGGGCTATCTACGACTCAGCACTTCAGCATCGTAAACTCGCACTTATTTCCAAAAAGGCACCGAGTATTTGAGAATAAGTACCGAGTATTTGAGAATAAGTACCGAGTATTTGAGAATAAGCACCGAGTATTTCCGCTAAAGTGCCACTTATTATCCGTCCCAAGCCATGGGACTGCCGGGGCAGACATGCTCGGCACAAACTTTTAGATATGCAGTACAGGGAATATTCGCCAGCCAATGGCGGCCAAACATCCCTTCAGCCGAAACCACAGACAATCAGGCCTTTAAGCATCGGCTGAAGGGAGAATCGACATATACAATAGCATTACATATTACCACCTAACGCAGAACCAAAATCATGAAGATTATGAAGAAGAATTTGCTCTTATCCGTAATAAAGTTATTTTTTCTTTACGCCCTCATGCTCCCTTGGGAACTTGGGGACGTAATTCATTTCACGCAGGATGCGGGCCTGACGCTTCAGCATATAGGCGGAAGGGTGCTTGCTGGAGAATTTGCGGGGGTTGGGCAGTGTGGCCGCGATCAGGGCACACTGGGCCTTCGTGAGATGCTGGGCATCCGTATTGAAATGCTCCTCAGCGACGGCATCGGCACCATAGATGCCCTCGCCCATCTCGATGGAGTTGAGATAGACCTCCATGATGCGCTGCTTCGACCAGAAGAGTTCAATCATGAAGGTGAAATACACCTCAAAGCCCTTGCGCACCCAGGAACGGCCTGGCCAGAGGAACACGTTCTTGGCCGTCTGCTGGGAGATGGTCGAGGCTCCGAGTTTACGCTTCTCAGGATGTTCGAGATTACGCTTGGCCGCATGTTCAATGGCCTTGTAGTCGAAGCCGTGATGCTTCAGGAAGTTGGCATCCTCGCTTCCCATCACGGCCTGAGGGAGATAGGGGGAAATCCTCTCCAGCGGCACCCAGTTGTGAGAAAGTTTAAGATATCTGCCCTCCTGCATCTGCTGATAACAACGGATAAACATCAGGGGGGTAAAATAAACAGGAAGAAAACGGAGCGCCACCACCGCGAGAATAGTGGAGCCAAAGAAGGCTACCAACACCCAGCGTATGATGGCGCGCAGTTTCTTTAAGAGTACATGCATGGATTAGTTGCCAGCCTGTGCATTTGCCTCCTGAATCATCTTCTGGGAAGCATACATATAGACTTCCACACGACGGTTCTGGGCCTGTCCTTCCTTAGTAGCATTAGAGGCAACAGGGTTTGCCTCCCCAAAGCCCTCCACGCTCTTGATCTGGGCAGCAGGAACGCTCAGTGCCTGCAGGTAAGAAGAAACGGAAGTCGCACGATCAAGTGACAAGGCCTGGTTCTTCTGGGCACTCTGCTCAGCCGTGCTGTTCTTCCAACCCTGATTGTCGGTATAGCCCTGGATGGCCACATCACAATCTGCATTGTTCTTCAAGACGGTAGCCAACTGCTGGAGCGAAGCCTTCGAAGCGGCTGTCAAGTCGCTCTTGCCAGTGCTGAAGAGGATACCAGAGTCGAAGGTCATCTTCACGGCCTCCAGACCATTGGCGTCAGTCACTTCCTCGACCTGAGCATTCTGGATGGCCTCTGCCTCCTTCTTAGCCTTATCCATCTTATGACCAATGATTGCACCCGCACCTGCACCGACGGCACCACCCACGGCTGCACCGATAGCAGTGTTACCAGCGATAGCACCCACAATAGCACCAAGAGCAGCACCACCACCAGCACCGATGGCAGTACCTTTAGCGGTATTACTTACATTACATCCTGCCAGCACCAATGCAGCGCAAAGGGCAATAGCCATTGACTTTAAACTTTTCATAATTCTTGTTATTTTAATCGTTAAACGTTCATTTTGCCTGCAAAGTTACAAATTAATTCATAATACATCATGCATAATTCATATTTTTTATGTAATTTTGCACGCAAATTTGATATATAGACAAATTACAATGGCAAAAGAATTAAAAGATTTAACGAAACGGGCTGACAATTACAGTCAGTGGTACAACGACCTTGTGGTGAAGGCTGACCTAGCCGAACAGAGTGCCGTACGCGGCTGTATGGTCATCAAGCCCTATGGCTATGCTATCTGGGAGAAAATGCAGCAGCAGTTGGATAAAATGTTCAAGGAGACTGGGGCACAGAATGCCTATTTCCCTCTGCTGATTCCAAAGTCGTTCTTAAGTCGTGAGGCTGAACACGTTGAAGGCTTCGCTAAGGAGGCTGCAGTCGTGACCCACTACCGTCTGAAGGCACAGGACGGCGGTGTAGTGGTTGATCCCGCAGCCAAACTGGAAGAGGAATTGATTATCCGTCCGACTTCAGAGACCATCATCTGGAATACGTATAAGAACTGGATCCAATCTTGGCGCGACCTACCCATATTGTGCAATCAGTGGTGTAACGTGATGCGCTGGGAGATGCGCACCCGTCCGTTCTTGCGCACATCAGAATTTTTGTGGCAGGAGGGCCATACCGCCCATGCCACCCGTGAGGAAGCCGAAGAGGAAGCACAGAAGATGCTGAAAGTTTATGCCAAGTTTGCCGAGGAATGGATGGCCGTACCAGTGATCCAAGGCGTAAAGAGTGAGACTGAGCGTTTTGCAGGTGCCCTTGACACTTATACCATTGAGGCTATGATGCAGGACGGTAAGGCCCTGCAAAGTGGCACCTCACACTTCTTGGGCCAGAACTTCGCCAAGGCTTTTGAAGTTACCTATCTTAACAAGGATAATAAGCCCGAATATGTTTGGGCCACCTCATGGGGCGTTTCCACCCGACTCATCGGTGCGCTCATCATGACCCACAGTGATGATAATGGTCTGGTGCTGCCCCCAAAACTTGCTCCTATTCAGGTCGTTATCATTCCTATAGCCACCAAACCTGAGCAAATGGAACAAGTAAATAAGGAGATACAGCCAATTATTGCCCAACTGCGTGAGAAAGGCATCACCGTAAAGTTCGATGATGCTGACAACAAACGTCCGGGCTTCAAGTTCGCAGACTATGAGTTGAAGGGTGTACCCGTACGTCTGGTTCTGGGGGCCCGCGATTTGGAGAATGGTACTATCGAGGTGATGCGTCGCGACACTCTGGAGAAAGAGACTCGTCCGCTGGAAGGTATCGTAGCCTACGTGGAACAGTTGTTGGAAGACATCCAGAAGAACATCTTTGAAAAGGCCAAAACTTATCGCGATGCCCGCATATATGAGTGTGACAACTATGAAGAGTTCAAGGAGAAGATCAAGGACGGTGGATTCTTCCTCTGTCACTGGGACGGTACAGCCGAAACAGAGGCCCAGATCAAGGAAGAAACACAGGCAACTATCCGTTGCGTCCCCTTCGGTGTTGAGCAGACTTCAGGCGTGGATATGGTAAGCGGCAAGCCTTCCAAGGCAAGAGTTATTATTGCCAGAAGTTATTGATTTTATAGCATAAAAGGAAAAAGGGAACCTTCGCAGGCTCCCTTTTTTTGAACCATCCGCACTAAAATAATGTTATAATGCGCATGGAGTTCGAATTATACTTATCTCTCGATAAATATGATTCTTATTAACCTTAATAATCTAATACCATGAAAAACACATCGCAAAGATAAAAAGATTTCCTGTGACTATACACAAATGTTATCACAAAGATTAAACTATTTAACTTTTATTCAGCCTGTCACTATCCCATTTAAGGATATTTTGCAATTTTAAACTGTCGATGCGTTTCTTATCTATGTCGTTCCAAGAAATACTCTTCTTAATTATTTGCCAATCAGGCGTATAGAATCTTATAACAGTCTCTCCATATACAGAGTCAGTCAGGTATGTTTCTGCAAGAACAACCACCTGTTGAACCGTATCAACAGGGTCATCCAATTTAAGCAACATCATATCCACCCGCAAAGACTCACTCACCCTGATGGAAAGGCTATCGTCTGTCAGCACCGTCATCTCACTCTGTCCACCAAGTAGATTTCTCACCACAGCCTTCATATTAGAATCCAGAAAATCGATGAAATCCAATCGATTATTAAGGGAGAGAGAAGGCATGAGCGAGTCAGGAACCTGACGAAACACATCACGCAGTGCCGGTTCCTGAGCGAAACCGGCACTGACAAACATTGCCAGCGAAAGAGATACAAGCCACTGCTTCAGTTTCATCCTCTGCTAGGTCTAAGATCTTTTACACGAACAGCCTTGCCTTCACTTTGCGGCAGACTGCCTTTCTTCACAAGTTTCACCTGAGGCGTCAGCAAAATCTCATCTTTAAGCGCGCGCTGGATGTCTTTCATCATCTTCTGCATCTCAGGATAGATGTCGGTCTCCAGTCCTTCCAGTTCCACCTCAACCGTCATCACATCATTGTCGTCGATAGTCTCCAGTGTAATCAGGTAATTACTACCCAATCCCGGATACTGCACAAGAATCTTCTCCACTTGCATCGGGAATACGTTGACACCCTTGATGATAAACATATCATCAGTACGTCCCTTGATACGGTCAATACGACGGTGGGTACGTCCGCACTTACATGGTTCTGCAATAATACGCGTCAAGTCGCGTGTGCGATACCTCAAAATAGGCATCATTGTACGATCAAGCGTCGTGAGCACCATCTCTCCCATCTCACCGTCAGGTACAGGCTCCAGCGTATCAGGATCCACGATCTCCACGATATAGTTATCCTCCCACAGATGCATGCCTTCCTGATATTTACACTCGAAGGCAACGCCTGGGCCGTTCATCTCCGTCATACCGAAAGAGTTATAGGCTTTCACTCCCAGCATCCGCTCAATGCGACGACGCTGTTCCTCCGTATGAGGCTCTGCACCAATACAGAGAGTACGGAGTTTGGTAGAGGCAGGATCCACCTCCTCTTCCTTAAACACCTCGGCCAAACGGATGGCGTAGGAAGGAATAGCGTGCAGACAAGTTGTCCCAAAATCCTTGATAAACTTGATCTGACGCTTAGAGTTACCTGCAGCAGCAGGAACCGTCATCGCACCTAACCACTCGGCACCATACTGGAAGCCCAGGCCACCTGTAAACATACCATAGCCACTGGAATTCTGAAAAACGTCGCTCTTACGACAACCCACCATATAGAGGTTTCTGGCAATCATATTAGCCCAGGAGCAGATGTCGTGCTCGGAATAGACTACGACACAGGGATTACCCGTTGTACCACTAGTAGAGTGGATACGCACAGCATCATCCAGATTAGCGCCTACAAGACCATAGGGGTAATTGTCGCGCAGATCCTGTTTCGTTGTAAAGGGAATCTTGCGGAGATCATCCAACGAATTGATAGAGTCGGGAGTAATACCCAATTCTCCCAGGCGTTTCTTATAGAAAGGGGAATTCAAGCAGACTTTGATCGTCTCCTTGAGTTTCTTAACTTGGAGTTGCTCCAGTTGCTCACGTGGCATTTTCTCAATCTCCGGCTGCCAGCACTCACCATCGGGCTTTACGGTAGCCCAAATTTTCTCGTCAGTCATATTCTTATCCTTATTAATGATTATCTTTGTTGTGAGAGTTGCATCATCATCACTGCTGAGAGTCCGGCTGTCTCTGTTCGGAGACGACTCTTGCCCAAATCTACAGACTGGTAGCCATTTGCCATCGCCAGCCTGACTTCCTCCAAGGAAAAGTCACCCTCAGGGCCGATCAACACTGTTATGTCATACTCTGCCATTGGTTTGCATAGTTCATCGAAAAGGTTCATGCGGGTCACCTCCTCATAGCAGTGGGCAATAAACTTCCTGCCTTTACGTGGCAGACTGATGAACGTCTTAAATGCTTCCATATCATTAATTACTGGCAGCCAGGCCTTATGGCTCTGCTTTACTGCAGAAACCAGAATCTTCTCCAGTCGTGGAATCTTCACAATCTTACGTTCTGAAAAAGCACAATTCAGGAAAGATATTTCATCCACGCCAACCTCCGTTGCCTTCTCCACCAACCACTCCATGCGCTCCATCATTTTGGTAGGCGCAATAGCCAGATGAAGATGGCCTTCCCACTGAGGTTGCTGAGGCAGTTGCTCCAGTATGTCGTAATAACAGTGATGCGTAGCAGCAATGGTAATCTGTGCCCTGAAATAAGAGCCTTCACCGTCCATCAGGAAGATCTCATCCCCCTCCTTCAGCCGAAGCACACGAGTAGCATGCATCACCTCTTCAGACGGCAACTCCTTTTGCTTGGCAGCATCAGGCACATAGAAAAACCTGCTTTCCTTCATTACCTAATATATCAATCACTTGGATGTTTCTGGGTGGAATAGCAAAGCAAACAAAATGCCGACAACTAGTGCAAAACCAGAGAAGATAAACCAACAGGTACTCCAGTCACCCTGTAAGAAGCCATCCTGCCACATGCAGAAATGATTAACGACCTCACCAGCCGCCAATGTTCCTACTGTGGCACCTATACCATTGGTCATCATCATGAACAATCCCTGAGCCGATGCTTTTACGGAAGGCTCGCACACTTGATCCACAAAAATGCCACCCGAAACATTGAAAAAGTCGAAAGCCACACCATACACGATGCAGGAGAGGATGAACATGATGACGCCAGGCATGGCCGGATTACCAATGCCGAAGAAGCCGAAACGGAACACCCAGGCGAACATCGACATCAGCATCACCACTTTAATACCATAACGCTTCAGGAAGAACGGTATCATCAGAATACACAACGCCTCACTGATCTGCGAGATACTCGTCAACAGAGTGGCATTATTGGCGGCAAAAGTATCAGCAAACTCTGGTGTACCCTTGAAACTGGTGATAAACGGACCTGCAAAACCGTTGGTCACCTGAAGGCACATACCTAAAAGTGCCGAGAAGATAAAGAAGAGCGCCATCTGCCTAGTCTTAAATAGTCTGAAAGCGTTCAGGCCAAGGCTCTCTGCCAATGACACTTTACCTTCCTTTTTCTCAATCTGACACTGAGGCAGACAGAAAAAGCAGTACAAGAAAAGTACAATGCTCAAGATGCCTGATACAAAGAACTGCATATAAGTATATTGGAACTTATGGGCATTGTCAGCCAATGTCATCGAGAAACCGCCATCATCCCAGACAGCACAGTTCACAAACCACATCGTGATGATAAAGCCCACAGTGCCCAGCACACGGATAGGCGGGAAATCCTTCACGGTGTCTAGCCCATTCTTTTTCAGTATGGTGAAGGCCGTTGTATTAGCAAGTGCAATGGTGGGCATATAGAAGGCCACACTCATCGTATAAAGTGTAATAAATGCAGATTGGTTAGATATTTCATTGCCAAAACCTGCCTCTGCTCCCATAGCCCAGCACCCGAGCATAAAACCACCTGCCAACAAATGACAGAGGCCTAAGACACGCTGAGGCTGCATGTATCTGTCGGCAACAATACCCATCAGTGTCGGCATAAAGATACTGACGATGCCTTGAATGGCATAGAACCATGATATCTTGTCACCCAGGCCAGCTATACCGAGGTAGTTTCCCATACAAGTCAGATAAGCACCCCATACGGCAAACTCGATAAAATTCATTAAAGACAATCGAAATTTCATAATCCTTTACTCTTTAGTTATTGATTTAATGGTAAGTTTACTCTCGCCTGGTTTAACGGTTAATGGCCGTTCACCAAGCCTGTGTCTGCGTTGTTTGTGTGAGTCGCCTTTCAGCGTATCACTTTTCAATGTATCCGCTACAGGTACGGTGGCAGGAGCCGGCGAGGGCGTCTCTTTATTCTTATGATGGAATCTGACAAATTGGATATGATCCAATAGCAATACGCTCATGTCATTTCCATTATCCATACCTTGACGCTTGGACATATAGAAGAATCCTTTCATTTCCTTTGCCCTCAAGTCACAGCGAGGAATACGCAAGGTAGTAGTACCCATCTGAGAGACGGTTGCGCTTTGGGTGACAATACTGTCATTCTCATAACGAATCGTCACGACTAGCAAGGCGTTTTTGGGCCCGCTTTGCACCAAAAAAGTATTACCGAATGTCATGAGGAAACTATCGCCCCGATGAAAAGAGGTATCTGCCTTCTGACTAAAGTTCAGGACATTATAAGGAGGCTGTGGAAGGACGATCATCTGTCGGGCTCCTTCCCATATATCTGCCGTATCCCCAGAAAGAGACTGTGTCGTATAGCGTTCAACCTCATTTGCAGAGGCTCCCAGATCCAATGCCTTTTCACTGAGACGCTTCTGAACATTCTGGTAAATCTTGTACATGTCTTCTGTATTGACGTAGTAATACTTCAGTGAAGAATCCAGTTCTGCCTGTGTCCGCCCATATTTCTTCAACACCAGATTCATAGTGTATTGGCGCTGATAATCAACATCCCCAGATGATTTGGGATCCATGGTCAGCCCTTGAGACACATAATAGTCGTAAAGCAGGTCCTCCATCTCATCCGGCTGAATATACGTTTTCGGTATTTTCGTCTTACAGGCTGAAATGAACAACAGTCCAACAGCCAGGAGAATCATCTGCTGTGCAATACGAGGTCTCATGACTCTATATCTTCTTCCTTTAACACGGATCTACTAAGTGATATACGACTAATCTCCTCGCGGTAGAACAACAGGAGCAGCACAACACTCACACTGATACTCGCATCGGCGAAATTGAACACTGGACTGAAGAACACGAAGTGCTCACCACCCACGAAGGGCATCCACATAGGCCATTCCGTCTCCATCAGGGGGAAATAGAACATATCAACCACCTTACCCATCAGGAAAGGCGCATAACCAGTACCAAAAGGCACGAGATAAGAGACGTAATAGGGCGACGACTCGTTGAAGATGAGACCATAGAACAGACAGTCGATCAAGTTTCCAGCGGCACCCGCCAGCACCATCGCCAGACAGACAATATATCCTGTACGGGCTTTACGCTTCACTTCCAGCCAGATATAATAACTGAGGAAAGCGATAGCAACGACCCGGAACAGCGACAACACGATCTTGCTGCCCAACTGCATACCGAAGGCCATGCCCATATTCTCGATGAACGTGATATAGAACCAGTCGAACACATGGATGCTCTCATGGAGCGTCATCGAGGTCTTTACCCAGATCTTGATAGTCTGGTCTATAAGGAGAATGGCGACTACTATCAGTGTCGCCAATCTGCCTTTGGTGATCAGTGGTTTCTTTGCCGTTGTCACTTCTTGTTCTGATTCATCTTCGACTCCACACTCAGCGTAGCATGAGGAACGGCGCGCAAGCGCTCCTTCGGAATCAGTTTACCCGTAATGCGGTCGATACCGTAAGTCTTGTTTTCTATACGTACCAGTGCGGCCTTCAGTCCCTGAATGAACTTCTGCTGACGGGCGGCCATACTGATCAGTTCTTCCTTCGACTGGGTGGCACTACCCTCCTCCAATGCCTTGTAGGTGGGCGATGTGTCATCCACATCGTTACTGTCTTGGTTGGTTAGAACGCGCATCATCTGCTCATAGTCACGCTTGGCCAAAGCCATTTTCTCATTGATGATCTGACGGAACTCTTCCAGTTCCTCGTCAGTGTAACGTGTCTTCTCTGCCATAATGATTGAGATGTTAAGTTGTAGTTGTTGTTAATTCTTTTCCACTTTAATGTTCAACTTGAAGTCGTCGAAGTCAACTTCCTGACCGTCATTGGGTTCCACAGACAGTGAGTCGGCAAGAACCTGTGTCATGATATAGTCACCGAAACTCTCCACAGACTTCCTGACACCATCGTTAGGAGAAACACGAACAGTGATTCTGTCCGTGATCTCCAGACCACTCTCCTTGCGGATGTTCTGGATGCGGTTGATAAGTTCACGGGCCATACCCTCGTTCTTCAGTTCCTCTGTGAGGTCCACTTCGAGAGCCACAGTCAGGTTACCCTCGTTTGCCACGAGCCAGCCGGGGATATCCTCGCTGATGATATCGACATCGACAGCCTCTACCGTCAGATCCTGTCCCTCGACACTGATGGCGATACTACCCTGCTGCTCCAGTTCTGCGATCTGCTCCTGCGAGAGATGATCCATGGCAGCGGCCACGCCCTTCATCAGTTTACCGAACTTCTTACCCATCGTACGGAAGTTGCACTTTACCTTCTTGACGAGTACGCCGGCACCCTCCACGAATCGGAGTTCCTTCACGTTCACCTCGTTCATGATCAGGTCCTTCACAGCCTCGATGTACTTCTTCTGCTCCTCGTGGATGGCGGGAATCATGATAGCCTGCAGCGGCTGGCGCACCTTGATGTTCACCTTACGGCGCAGGGCCAGCACCATCGACGTGATCTTCTGGGCCATCTGCATACGGGCCTCCAGATCCTTGTCAATCAGGGATTCGTCTGCCAAGGGGAACTTGTCGAGGTGTACGCTGTCGAGTTCACCGCCAAGATCCTTATACAACTGGTCGGCATAGAACGGAGCGAATGGAGCCAGCAGTTTGGCAACCGTCATCAGACAGGTGTAAAGCGTCTGATAGGCCGAGAGTTTATCCTTGCTCATCTCCTTACCCCAGAAACGCTTACGGTTCAGACGTACATACCAGTTCGAGAGGTCGTCGTTCACGAAGGCGTCGATCAAGCGGCCTGCACGCGTGGGATCGTAGTTGTCCAGTTCTGCCTCCACGCCCTTGATGAGCGTGTTCAGACAAGAGAGGATCCAACGGTCGATCTCAGGTGTCACATCGGGGTCAGGACACTTTGTGACATCCCAGCCATCGACATTGGCATAGAGTGCGAAGAAACTATACGTATTATATAAGGTGCCGAAGAACTTACGGCGCACCTCATCCACACCCTCGGGATCGAACTTCAGGTTGTCCCAAGGCTCGGAGTTGGTCATCATATAGAGGCGCACGGCATCAGAGCCGTACTTTTCAATCATATCGAAGGGATTCACCACGTTACCCACGTGCTTCGACATCTTATTGCCCTTGGCATCAAGCACCAGACCGGAAGAGATCACGTTCTTGAAGGCCACGGAGTCGAAGATCATCGTGGCGATAGCGTGGAGCGTAAAGAACCAGCCACGCGTCTGATCGACACCCTCGTTGATGAAGTCACAGGGGAAGGCGATGCCCTTATCGATCAGGTCGGCATTCTCAAAAGGATAGTGCACCTGAGCGTATGGCATCGAGCCGGAGTCAAACCACACATCGATGAGGTCGGTCTCGCGCTTCATGGGCTTGCCACTCTCGGAGACAAGCACGATGTTGTCCACATACGGACGATGCAGGTCGATCTTGTCGTAGTTCTCCTTGCTCCAGTCACAGGGCACGAAACCATTGTCCTTCAGCGGATTCGACTTCATAAAGCCAGCCGTCACCGACTTCTCGATCTCGTTGTAGAGTTCCTCTACCGAGCCGATACAGATCTCCTTGCCGTCCTCGTCGCGCCAAATGGGCAGCGGGGTTCCCCAGAAGCGGCTGCGCGAGAGGTTCCAGTCGTTCAGGTTCTCCAGCCAGTTGCCGAAGCGGCCTGTACCTGTGCTCTCCGGCTGCCAGTTGATGGTCTTGTTCAGTTCGAACATACGGTCCTTCTTCGCCGTCGAGCGGATGAACCATGAGTCGAGCGGATAGTAGAGCACGGGCTTGTCCGTACGCCAGCAGTGGGGATAGTTGTGCACGTGCTTCTCGATCTTCAGTGCCGTACCCTCCTGCTTCATCTCCATGCAGATCACGATGTTCAGGTCTTCAGCCTTGTTGGCTGCCTGCTCGTCGTACTTGCCGTCCTTATTGAACTCAGGGGCATAGGCGTTCTTCACGTAGTCTCCTGCGTGGTGGGCATAGCCTGTCTTATCCACGCACTTGGCCACGAAGTTGTCGTCGAGTTCGTCCATCACGTAGTACTTACCCTGCAGATCGACCATCGGACGGGTCTCACCTTTTTTATTTATAAGGAAGAGGCTGGGGATATGGGCATCCTTGGCCACCTTGGCGTCGTCGGCACCAAAGGTCGGGGCGATATGCACGATACCGGCACCGTCTTCTGTCGTCACGTAGTCGCCAGGGATCACGCGGAAGGCCTCGCTCTCCATCTCCACGAACTGGTCCTTGCCGTTCTCGCCCGTAAAGACCTTTTCAGGATGAGCCTCGGCATACTGCCTCACGTAGTCGGCAGTGTTCCGATCCAGTTTGGCAGAGGGTTTCACCCACGGCATCAACTGCTGGTACTTCAGGCCCACGAGTTCTTCACCTGTATAGTGGCCTACGATACGGTAGGGCACGAACTTCTCTCCTTTATTATACTCTGGCATCTCCTCACCGTCAGTGATATTGCCCTCTGGAGCCAAATAGGCATTCAGGCGACTCTCGGCCAGGATGATGGTAATCTTCTCACCATTATAGGCGTTGTAGGTCTCCACGGCCACGTAGTCGATCTTCGGACCTACGCAGAGGGCCGTATTCGAGGGCAGCGTCCACGGGGTCGTCGTCCAGGCCACGAAGTACAGGGGACCCCATTTCTCCGAGAACTCCGAGATCCCTGAAGACTCTGATAAATCAGCCTTAAAGAGGGCCGTCACCGTCGTATCCTTCACGTCGCGGTAACAACCGGGCTGGTTCAACTCGTGCGAACTCAGTCCCGTACCTGCGGCGGGCGAATACGGCTGGATGGTGTAGCCCTTATAGAGCAGTCCCTTCTTATAGAACTGCTGGAGCAGCCACCACAGCGTCTCGATATACTTATTGTCGTAGGTGATATACGGATTGTCAAGATCCACGAAGTAACCCATCTTCTCCGTAAGGTCGCGCCACTCCTGCGTGAACATCATCACGTTCTCGCGGCACTTCTTATTGTAGTCCTCCGTAGAGATGTATTTCTCTGAAGCCTTGTTGTCGATGTCGGCCTTCGTGATACCCAGTTCCTTCTCGACGCCCAGTTCCACGGGCAGTCCGTGAGTGTCCCATCCTGCCTTACGCTTCACCTGATAGCCCTTCATCGTCTTGTAGCGGTTGAAGGTATCCTTGATGGTACGCGCCAGCACGTGGTGGATGCCCGGATGACCGTTGGCTGATGGAGGCCCCTCGAAGAATACAAACTGCGGACAGCCCTCGCGCTCATCGACCGAGCGCCAGAACACGTTCTTCTCACGCCACATCTCCAGGATATCGTTGTTCACCTGGGTCAGATTCAAGCCGTTATGCTCAGCAAATTTCTTAGCCATATCTGTGTTTCTGATTATCTATTTAATTTATAGCGTGCAAAGGTACATAAAATATTCGATTCAGCAAAATGAAATAGATTTTTTTAATATTTCTGCTAAAAAAGTGGGATAATTCAATTTATTTGCCTATATTTGCACTCAGTTTACGATCAATAACTTAAAAACTTAATAGTATTACTTCTTTATGATTACCTTTACAATGATTCTGCAGTTGCTGATTGTGTTATTGGCACTGTATGTAGGTTCCCGATACGGGTCTTTGGCACTGGGTGCCATTTCCGGTATCGGTCTAGCCTTACTGGTTTTCGGTTTCGGCATGAAACCGGGTTCTCCCCCAACGGATGTCATATACATCATCATTGCTGCAGTGACTTGTGCCGGCATCATGCAGGCCTCTGGCGGTATGGACTGGCTCATCCAGATTGCAGAGAAGATGCTGCGCAAGCATCCCGACCGCATCACCTTCCTGGCCCCGCTCTCGACATTCATCCTGACGGTGCTGGTGGGAACGGGCCATGTGGTCTATACCCTGATGCCGATTATCTGCGACATCTCGCTGAAGCAGGGCATCCGTCCTGAGCGCCCGTGCGGCGTGGCCTCGATTGCCTCTCAGGTGGGTATCACCTGTTCGCCGATCGCTGCCGCCGTGGTGGCCTTCGTCACGATCTCCAATGCCAACGGCTTCGACATCTCCATCCCGCAGGTCCTGATGGTGTCGTTCCCCGCTTGCATTTGCGGACTGATGGCCGCTGCCGCTGCCAGTTACCATCGCGGTCTCGACCTCGACAAGGATCCTGAGTTCCAGAAGAAGTTGCAGGATCCCGTACAGCGTGAGTTCATCTACGGCTCCAACGCCACGACGCTCGACAAGGAGATCCCCCAGTCGGCCAAGAACGCCGTCTATGTGTTCCTGGGAGCCCTCTGCGTCATCGTCCTGTTCGCCATCTTCCAGGATATCCTGCCCTCCTACCCCACCATCAAGGCTGTCAAGGGCGCGCCCGACTTCACCTTCGACGACGGCACCGTTGCCTCTGCTGCAGCACTGGCCAAGGCCAAGGTCATCATCCCTGGTATCACGGAGGCTTCCACCGTACAGTTGAAGATGAACGTGGTGATCCAGATCGTGATGATCTCCGCTGCCGCCATCATGATCCTGTTCTGCAAGGCTTCCCCCGTGAAGGCCGTCCATGGAGCCGTATGGCAGTCGGGCATGGTCGCCGTGGTGGCCATCTTCGGCATCGCCTGGCTGGCCGACACCTATTTCTCCAACTATACCAACGAGATGCAGGCCATGCTGGGCGACATCGTGGCGAAGTACAACTGGAGCATCGCCCTGGTGTTCTTCCTGGTGTCCGTGCTCATCAACTCCCAGGGTGCCGTGGTGGTTTCGATGCTGCCGCTGGCCTATTCCCTCGGCATTCCCGGCTCCGTGCTGCTGGGCGTGCTGCCCTCTGTGTATGGCTACTTCTTCATTCCGAACTATCCTTCGGACATCGCCACCGTCAACTTCGACCGTTCCGGTACGACCGTCATCGGTAAGTATCTGCTGAACCACTCGTTCATGATGCCTGGACTCATCCACGTTTTCACGGCCACGATCGTTGCCTATGTATTGTCGATGTTGTTTTTCTAACCTTTAAATAGAAGAAGACTATGCTTATCACTATTATAGAACTTTTGATTGTTCTGCTGGCGCTCTATCTCGGCTCCAAATACGGCAGTCTGGCACTTGGTGCCATCGCAGGTCTCGGTTTGGCCATTCTCGTGTTCGACCACGGACTCCGTCCCGGCACCCCGCCTACCGATGTGATTTATATTATCGTGGCAGCCGTCACCTGTGCAGGTATCCTGCAGGCATCGGGCGGCATGGACTGGATGATCCAGATTGCGGAGCGCATGCTGCGCCGCCATCCCCAGCACATCACCTTCCTGGCCCCGCTATCCACCTTCCTTCTGACCATCCTCGTAGGCACTGGTCACGTGATGTACACCCTGATGCCGATCATCACCGATGTGGCCATCAAGAAGGGCATCCGTCCTGAGCGCCCCTGCGCCATTGCCAGCGTCGCCTCGATGATTGCCATCATCTGTTCGCCCATCTCGGCTGCCGTGGTGGCCTTCTCGACCATCTCGGCGATCCACGGCTTCAACATCTCCATCCCCCAGATCGTGGCCGTCACCATCCCTTCGTGCCTCGTCGGCATCATGGTGGCAGCAGCATGGAGCAGCCGCCGCGGTCTCGACCTCGACAAGGATCCTGAGTTCCAGGCCCGCATCGCCGATCCCGTGCAGCACGACTTCATCTATGGTAACACCCAGACCGTGCTCAACAAGCAGATCAACAACAAGTCGAAGTATGCCGTCTATATTTTCCTCTCCGCCGTGGTGCTGATCGTCATCCTGGCCTTTGCCCAGCAGATACTGCCCGCCTATGAGCAGGTCGTGGCCGTGGAGGGTGCCAAGGACGTCGTGCTGCCCACTGGCAAGACGGTGTCTCCCGCCAATCTGGCTGCTGCAGGCATCGTGATGCAGGGAGTCACCGTCAAGTCGCTGGTCACCATCAAGATGTACCTCGTCATCCAGATCATCCTCATCTCAGCCGCTGCCCTGATGATCATCGTCTGCGGTGCCAAGCCCAAGAATGCCGTGGCCGACAACGTGTGGCAGTCGGGTATGATTGCCGTAGTGGCCATCTATGGCATCGCCTGGCTCTCCAACACCTTCTTCAATGCCCACATGAATGAAGTGCAGGATCTGCTCGGCTCGATGGTGGCAGAATACAAGTGGACCATCGCCCTGATGTTCTTCATCTTCTCCGTGCTTATCAACTCCCAGGGAGCCGTCATCGTGTCGCTGCTGCCAGTGGCTTACGCCCTCGGCATCCCCGGATGGGTGCTCCTGGGCGTGCTACCCTGTGCCTACGGCTATTTCTTCATCCCCAACTATCCCACGGATATTGCGACGGTGAACATGGACCGCAGCGGCACCACGAAGATCGGCAAGTATGTGTTCAACCACTCCTTCATGATACCAGGACTGATCAGCGTGATCGTATCTACCATTATATGTTATATATTGGCTAGTATATTCTTCTAGACCTCAAGGGAATCCCGCTCTTATGAGCGGGATTTCTTATGTCTGGATGAACGAAAAGAAGTAAAAGTCCAACAAACAGTGTGACATTGCATATAATAACGTATATATATGCATGATAAGAGCCTCTTATCCGAAATTAAAAGGCACTTATTCGAAAACAGGTGGCGCTTATTTTTCAAAAAGTGGCGAGAACCGTCCCCAAAGTAATTCTTGTATAAATCCAAATAAAAATAGCCGTTTTGTTTGGTAGTTTCAGATAATTATTATACCTTTGCACCCGCAAACAAGAAAGAGGAAGGTTGGCAGAGTGATCGATCGCGCTGGACTCGAAATCCGGTATACCCTTTCGGGTATCGGGGGTTTGAATCCCTCACCTTCCGCTGATGACTATAATAAGGAGAGCTTTAAAGGCTTTCCTTATTATTTTTTGCTTGTTATTCTGTACACATTATGTACCAACCCACTTTTCATTATGTACTTGGTACATACAAAAATCACCTGATAGCAACTTAAAATAAAAGTTTAACAATGATTAACAAGTATCCACAGGTATCATTCATATATGACAGAAAGAAGACTGCCAATCCTACAACAAAGTCCTCAGTGGAGATGAGGATAACCTATGACTATAAGCAAAAGTATATTTCAACAGGCATCAAACTCTACCCAAACCAATGGAAGAATGGTAAGATTGTCAACTGTCCCGACATCATGCAAACCAGTCAAACCTTGGATAAAATGCTAACTGATGTAAGACAGATCATCCTTGATATGGAGAGAGAAGGAAACATTGACATCATGGCCATTCCTGAAAAACTCAGGCAACTCAATACCCCGCAAATCTCTTTCCTGGAGTTCTGCAACGTAAGTGTCTCTGATTATACGCATTGTACGATTCGCCGGCAGTTTGTACCTTTGCCGTGTGTTATTAACAAGGTATAGCTATGGGTACAAGAAAAGACTACAGCCATGTCATCAGTGGCTTCAGAAAAGAGTTAGCGGTAAACAGTAGCTCCAGCCTGTCCGGGTATTGTCGCCGTGTCGGAGTTAGCATCAATGCCGTCCATCATTGGATGGAGAAGAAAGGACTGAGTGCCAAAAAGATCAAGTCAGAGGTATTGTCATCCGAAGACAGTGTCTCTCCCTTTGCGCCGCTGTCGTTGGAAACGACAGCTACAGTGTCCGGTTCTCAGGATATACATCTGGCATTTCCTAACGGTGTCCGCATGTCAGCGTCCCAGTGCTCTGCAGAGTTCATCCTCGTTTTGTTGAACGGATATCATGGAGGGCGTGGGTGATGTTTGCATTGACTGAGAGTACTCCCGTCTACCTGTGCCGCCAGACAGTAGACATGCGCAAGGGCATCGACGGACTGTACAAGATGGTGCTTGGCGAGCTTCACCAGCACCCGCTGTCCGGCAGCGCATTCGTGTTCTTTTCCAGGAACCGCCAGTGCGTGAAGATCCTGAGGTGGGACGGCGACGGATTCCTCCTCTACCACAAGCGACTGGAGCGAGGCACGTTCGAGGCCCCCCGTTTCGATGCGGCCTCAGGAGCCTACAGACTGCCCTGGAAGACGTTTTCCCTGATCATGGAGGGAATTTCGCTCCGAAGCGTCAGATATCGCAAGAGACTCGAAATTGAGTTTTGAGAAATTTTCCAAGTGTCTGGCAATCAGCAAAATAAGTGAAAAATAACTGCCAAAAAACTTGGTGGTTTCAGTGTTTTTTCGTACCTTCGCATCCGTAAAGATGACGAAAGACGAGATCATATCCAACCTTATGGGGCAGCTCAAGGCGGCCAATGAGCAGAATGCAGCATTGCTAAGTCGTGTTGCAGATTTGACAGCGCAGTTGAAAGAAGCGTTGGCCCGTCTGGAGTCCATCGAGCAGTCCTTCAAGGCCAAGGCCGAGTCCCTGGACAAGGAGAAGCGGAGGAACAAGGGCCTTACGAAGATCATCAGTAACGAGGGCGAGCAGCAGAAGCCTGCGAAGCCTGAGCTGACCGATGAGGAGAAGAGTGTTCTGGAAGAGGCGAAGGCCATCCGGCGCAAGCAGCGCGGCAACAACGGAGCCAGGCGCGACAGGCACATTGAGGTCAGGGTCGAGTATCACGACCTGGATCCCGATGACCCTGATTTCGACAAGGAGAAGGCCCGCCCGCTGGAAGGGACGGGAGAAGACGGGAAGCCCCGGTATCGTGAGTGCGTGCGCTACGTCTATACCCCCGGCCATTTCACCAAGCACGTCTACCGTATGCACACCTACACGCAGGACGGGCGCGTCTTCGAGCCTCAGACGCCGCCGTCGGCATTCCTTAACAGCAACTACGACTCGTCGTTCGTGGCCGGGCTGATGCAGCTGCGCTACATGTACGCCATGCCCATGGAGCGCATCATCCACTACTTCGAGGACATGGGCTTCAACCTCAACAAGAAGACCGCCTCGTTCCTGATGAAGCGTGCCGCAGAGGTCTTCGCCCGCTTCTACGCAGCCATCCGCCAGGCCGTACTCGGTGAGGACTACATCGCTGCCGACGAGACCTACTTCAAGATCCTCGTGCCAGAGAAGAACGCCAAGGGAAAGGGTATCCGCAAGGGCTACTTCTGGGTCATCGTGGCCGTGAACTCCGGCCTGCTCTACGTCGTCTACGAGAACGGCTCCCGCTCCGGCGAGATCATATACAAAGAGGTGGAGGGCTACGGCGGGACGATGCAGAGCGACGCGGCCTCCTTCTACAAGAAGATAGAGAGCGACGCCTTTCCGGACATCATCAGGATAGCCTGCCTCCAGCATGTCAAGCGACGGTTCATCGAGTGCCAGGGCTACGACAAGGATTCTGCCCGGATGGTCATTCTGCTCAACAAACTTTACCTAAACGAACACAAGCACAAGGTCGGCGTGGACGGATGGACGGTGGAGGACAACCTCAGATGGAGGCAGGAATATGCCCCGGACATACTGGCT
>FLNY01000154.1_pt1 | contig 36677 bp, 32 predicted proteins | sample 1140381 | NCBI WGS metagenome assembly FLNY01 (sample SAMEA3878172, study PRJEB12797) | bioreactor metagenome | biome: Moose rumen | place: Sweden | collected 2011-10 | reverse complement strand
CCCCAAAAATGCCAAAACAATAAGCTTTTCTATGAAAGAGAAAGAATTAAAAACACCATAATTCAACAACTTAAGCTAATAAATAAATTATCCACAGCCTCATGTGTATATTATAAAAACATTTCAAATTTTTAATAAGCATACACTTTTAAATAATATATACATATAGGAATTACTCAATACAGCAATCAACTGCCTTTCTGACAAAGCGTTTCATTTTAGCCAGAGCACCTTCATCGCGATTCTCGTTTTTTATAGATTCGTTTGTTACACGAATACTTTCTTTAACAGTTAATTCCGGCATAGACTCCTCAGTTTTAGCGACAATTTCTTTCACGTCTTCAACATTAGGCTCAATCCATTTAAGAGATTTTGTCTCCATCATACCCATATTTAAGCCCCAAAACAGACAATACATATCATACGCGGCATTAAACATTTTATATGCTTCGTCATCTTTACCCAACGACTGTTGTTTTGTTCCAACTTCCATAAGACGCATTGAGGTAGCAAGCAAATGTTTTGACATGCACCAAACCTCACCTTCATAGCTCGGAATTATTTTTTGCAATAGATTCTTTCTGGTCTCTCTAATATCTTTTATCAAATCGTAATATGAAGTTTTACCGGTTTTTGCGCCCGAAAACACCAAGTGTTCTTCAATTGATATCAGATTCATAATAGCGATACTCAAGTCCTGATCTGATGATAAATCTTTCGGGTTCACTTTTTTGGTGGCATCTATGCGTTCAACAAATTCTTTTACATTTTCGGCTTTTTTCATATTAAATCTCCATATTTATATTTATGCTTTATATAATATTTTTTTATTATCTGATGTCAATATCTATTTTCATGCTACCTTATCACATAAATTTCAATAAAAATACAGAAATATCTTGCAAATATAAAAAATATTTTGTATAGTGCGCCTACTTCCGAGAATGCAGATTGTTTTTTAGCAATCTCGTTGTAGCATTTTGGTTGCAACTATCGGGACAATAACATTAATAATAAAATAGGATAAAAAACATGAAAAGTATTGTTTCTGCAAAGAAAAAAAGCAGCCGCCGTTACGGCGAAAACATTTGGGGTGATGCAAACAGCCCGTTTAATAAAAGATCTTATGGTCCTGGTCAACATGGTCAAAGACGCAAAAAAGCAACTGACTACGGTCAACAATTGAATGCTAAACAAAAACTTAAGGTTTATTACGGCAATATTTCGGAAAAACAATTCAGCAAATATTATGCCGAAGCTACTCGCCGCCGTGGCGACTCCGCTGAAAACTTGATTGGCTTGTTGGAGTCTCGCTTGGATAACTTGGTTTATAAAGCAAAATTTGTTCCGACTGTTTTTGCTGCTCGCCAATTTGTTAACCATGGACATGTTACGGTTAACGGTAAAAAGGTAAACATTCCTTCTTATTTGGTTAAAGCCGGTGATGTAATTGAAGTTCGTGAAAAATCTAAATCATTGGCTATTGTTGCCGCTGCCATCGAGTCGCAAACTCGCGAAGTTCCGGGATATTTGGAAGTTGATAATAAAAAATTGACAGCTAAATACACCTTCGTTCCGAAGTTTGATGACGTTCCTTATGCTGCAATGATGGAACCGAATTTGGTTATCGAATACTACTCTCGTTAATCGATATTGTTTATTGTTTACAAATCTCTCTTATACTTTCGTACAAGAGAGATTTTTTTATTAAATATTTTTTAAATAGAATCTCATATAATCGGAAGTAATTTAAGCATGTTTTGAGAAATGAAATGCAAAAAAAATCAGTTTTAATCGTTCTACTTTCAGCTTTTTGTGCAATTTCCGCCCATGCCATGGCTGAGGAAAACACAACTACACAAAGTGTGGGACCATCGCTTGCAGATTATGTTAACGATGAAGAAGCGCAAATAGATACACCACAACCGGAAGATCAGACTACTGAACAACAAAATCAAAATGACGATGGCGAAGAAAAAACTTGGATTAATTCATTAGTGGGAAAGGTTGCGCAAAAAGGCGCACAAATAATCAACCCGAATATGCAAAATGAAGTGGTTACCAAAAGTCGCTCAAATGCCTCTGTTTTTGACATATCCGGTGTTATGCTCAGAATGAGTGTCGCTCAAGCGGCTGAAGCATTACAAAAACGCGGTTATAAAAAGACGGCGGAAAAATTCGAAATACCTAATTTTATTCGTTGGAGATTTGAAGAAATATGTCGCGGACAAGGTGTTATCGGCTACGAAAGACTGGAAAGCTGCGTTGTTCAAATGTCAAAAAAGAATAATTATCTTTATGTTCAACATCAGAACTATAATAATTTCCGCACACAAGAAAGTATTGAGTTATTTTATACAAGCAATTTTACCGGTAATAAAGTTTATCGCATAACATATCAATCAGAAGCGGCAAACATTAAAGGTAACAGTGCAAAAGCTAATTATTTACGCAATATCAAAATTTATGATTTTTGGAAACAGATTAACCAGAAATACGGAGTACCTGATAATCAAGAGCAGGTTACTTGGGGCTTAGGTGAAAATAAGCCGTACTTAAAAGCGGCAACCGGTTATTTATTGCTCACTGACCCGATATTGGTTGAGCTTGATTATACCAGAATGTCACGCGAAGATCAAAAATTTATGAATACCGGATATTACACATTTTGAGGTATATAAATGTCTTATAATTCGTATAAATTAGCAGAACTTATTTCAACCCGCATAAGTCATGATTTAGCAGGGGGAATCGGTTCTCTTGATAACCTGATTGATTGTTTGGAAGAAGGTGAACCACTGGAGGCTGAAGATAAAAAAATATTAGATAAAACTGCAAAAGATTTGCGCGCTCGCCAAAAGTTTTTGCGAGTCGCTTTCGGAATCGGTGCAAAAGAATTCAGCACGCAAGAATTTAACGGGCTTTGTCAGGATTATATAATAACCACCGGTTCTCAATCACGAAATATTTCTTTGACAATAAAAAACATTATGCCTGATTTAGCAAAATATATGTGTTTATGCGTTTTGATTGCAGTAGAAATTACTATTAAAGATGCTAATATCATAATTGATGTAAATAAAAACAATATTTCCATAAAAATAGATTCCACCGCACAGCTTGCAATAGCAAAAATAGAAGCTTATAAACAAATTTTGAACAATGAAATTCTTGATGATCGCGATGCTCTGCAGCTAATTCAGCTGATTTATTTGCGTGAAATTTTAGGCAACGATGTGCCGATCAGCCTGAATACAAAAGAGCAAAACTTTGCGGAAATTATTATCGGATAGTGAAAACTTTAGCTCTACTCTTTGAAAAAACACTCAATTTCTTTTGCAGTTGACTTAAAAAGTTTAGCTGAAATATGACCGTAGTCAGCCACTATCTTGAGCTTGGACTTCGGCATAGCCTTATGCAAATCCCATGCCTGCTTAACCGGACAGCAAAAATCAAGGCGGTTGTGTAATATCAAACACTTTAATTTCTTAATTTTACTTATGTTTTGCAGTATTTGGTTTTCTTTCATAAAATAGCGATTTTTTTCATAATAAAAATAGATTCTGGCAGAATTCAGCTCTTTTTCATCAACTGCGGTTAATTTAGGAAATTTAGGATCGAGTGTTCCCAATAAATATTCATAGCTTCCGACATATTTCAAAGCTTTTAAATTTTCATTTTTGCGTTTTGAAAATAAAAGTTTTCGATATTCGGGCAAAACATCATTTTGCTTCACTTTAGAGCGCATAATTTCCCATAAATCAGGATAAAAGCGTTCGCTTTCAACACTAACCCAGCTATAATCATACTTTCGTGCCAAAAAGACGGCATTTAAAATAAGAGCGCTGACAGACTTAGGATATTTTTCAGCAAACAAAAGAGCAAGAGTTGAACCCCAAGAGCAACCATAAACAATAACAGGTTCTTCAATGCTTAAGTATTTAAGCAAATTTTTAGCATCGCTGATGGTGTTGTAAGAAGTGTTTTCTTCCAATAAATCCTGATAAACGGAGTTTCCGCAACCGCGTTGGTCAAAAGCAATAAAACGATATTTTTTTAAGTCAAACAATTTTGCATATTTGCTTTTTGCCGAACCTCCCGGACCGCCATGAAAATATAAAACAGGTTTACCTTTAGGGTTTCCGTATTGATAATAAGCAATTTTGTGTCCGTCGGATTCGGAGAGCAACCCCTCGTCATAAGGCTTGATGTTACGCTTAAAAAACTTTAAAAACCACATTTCTCTCTCCGAAGTTTCTTAGACCTGATTTTATTTATTCTGATTTTTTTTAAAAGTAAACTAAAAAGCTTATGTTTTGCAGCAGAAATAAAAAGAAACATTATGTGTTTTGATTTTTATGATGAAAAAAAATAAGCTGTTACAAGATAATACTTTAAGGAGATAAAAATGGCAAAAATTCATAGTACTGCTGTTATCGAGGACGGCGCGTTAATTGCTGACAGTGCTGAAATCGGACCTATGTGCTGGATCAGCTCTCAAGCAAAAATCGGTGAAAATGTAAAACTTTTAGGTCAGGTAACCGTATTCGGAAACACAACCATCGGAGCCGGAACAATCGTATTTCCGGGTGCAAGATTAGGTTGCGGTCCGCAAGATCACGGGAATGAATTTCAGGCTGAAGCAAAGTTGATTATCGGTGAGCGCAACATCATCAGAGAAAATGTTACCATGCACTCCGGAACTCCGAAAGAACATTTCACCACTGTTGTCGGGAATGACGGAATGTTTATGATTAACTCGCACATTGCACATGACTGCGTAGTCGGTAACAACGTTATTATGACCAATAATGCGGTTATCGGCGGGCACGTTCATTTGGGTGATGGAGTAATTTTAGGCGGGAACTGTGCAGTTCACCAATTTGTGCATATCGGTCGCAAAGCGATGGTCGGAGGTGTTTCAGGCGTTGCACGCGATATTATTCCGTTTGGAATTGCCAACGGAATGCCGGCATCTTTGCGCGGTTTAAATGTTATCGGCATGAGTCGTAGCGGCATTGACGAGAAAACCATAAAATCATGTACTCGCGCATTTATGTTTATCTTTAAGGGTAAAGACGGAACTTTTGCCGAGCGCGTTGAAGCGGCAAAAGAAAAATTTAATGACAATCCGATGGTTATGGAACAGCTTGCATTTATTGAAGAATCACTTAAGGGAAAACGCAATATAACCATTGCTGATTAATTTTGTAAAAAAAGACCGATGTAATAATCGGTCTTTTTTTTATACATGAAAACAGCTTGCAAATGCAAGCTGTTTTTAAATCATACCGAACGCGAAAAATTACTTTAATTTTTTCTCAACAAATTCTTCGTGCTTTTTAGATTTTTTATCATACTTTTTCAGCGACAACTTTTCCGGATGTGTTCTCGGATTTTTTTCTGCCAAATAGAACGAACCGGTACCGGCTGTGCTTTCCAATTTAACTTTAATTTTTACTGCTTTTGCCATTTTTTTACTCTTTACTTAAAATTAAAAACAAAATTTAAGGCGGATTTTATCCACTTATTCTCAATTGTCAAGCTTTTTTTGGATTTAGCGGTAAAAAAAGTTGACATTTAATTTTATGAGTAATATAAATACGGGCGTTGACACATCTTTTGTTAACAATCTTTTTTTTAATCAATAATATATTAAGGTTCAAATGCATTTAAAGGAATTGAAGGAAAAGTCTCCTACCGAGCTTTTGACTCAAGCGGAAGACTTAGGAGTTGAAGACGCATCATCAATGCGTGTTCAGGATTTAATCTTTGCCATAATGAAGAAATTGGCAGAAGTGGATACGGTTATTAATGGTGACGGCGTTATTGAGGTGATGCAGGACGGTTTCGGATTTTTGCGTTCGTCAAAGTCAAACTATTTAGCCAGCGCCGATGATATTTATGTTTCACCGCAACAAGTTAAACGTTATTCACTGCGCACGGGAGATACGGTTGAAGGCGAAATCAGAGCGCCAAAAGACAACGAGCGCTATTTTGCTTTAACAAAAGTAAATACGGTTAATTTTGATGATCCGGAAAAATCAAAATTGAGAGTAAATTTTGATAACTTAACCCCGCTTTATCCGAGTGAAAAACTCAATTTTGACATTATTTGCGGTAATAAAGACTATACGACTCGCGTAATTGATTTAATTTCTCCGCAAGGTAAGGGGCAGCGCGGCCTGATTGTGGCTCCTCCGCGTACGGGCAAAACGGTTATGTTGCAAAATATTGCGCATGCAATTGCCGTAAATCATCCGGAAGTATATTTAATGGTGTTGCTGATTGATGAGCGACCGGAAGAAGTTACGGATATGACACGCTCGGTTAAAGGCGAAGTTATTTCTTCAACCTTTGATGAGCCGGCAACCCGCCATGTTCAGGTTGCGGAAATGTGCATTGAAAAAGCAAAACGCTTGGTTGAAAATAAGAAAGATGTGGTAATTTTGCTCGATTCCATTACTCGTTTAGGACGTGCTTATAATGCTGTTGTGCCATCTTCCGGCAAGGTTTTAACCGGTGGTGTTGATGCCAATGCTTTGCAACGCCCGAAACGTTTGTTAGGTGCGGCACGCAATATTGAAGAAGGTGGTTCGCTCACCATTATTGCCACCGCTTTGATTGATACCGGCTCGCGTATGGACGAGGTTATTTTTGAAGAATTTAAAGGAACAGGTAACTCTGAAATTATATTAGATAGAAAACTTACCGATAAGCGTTTATTCCCAACGATTGATATTACCCGCTCGGGAACGCGCAAAGAAGAGTTATTGGTGGATAAAAACACACTTTCAAAAATGTGGGTTTTGCGCCGCGTTTTAATGCAAATGGGTATGACGGACGGCATGGAATTTTTGCTTGAAAAACTGCGCCAAACCAAAAATAACGAAGATTTCTTTCAAAATATGAATTCTTAAGAATGAAGTTAATACGGACATAAAGATATGACTAAATACTATAAAGAAGTTAAGGCTAAGCCTGATTTTGTGGAACTCGAAAAAGAAGTTCTTAAATTTTGGGAAGAAGATAAAACATTTGAAAAGTCGGTGCATAATCGCGATGGCGCCGCCGAATTTGTTTTTTATGACGGACCGCCGTTTGCCAATGGAACACCGCACTACGGACACATTATGGTGTCTTATGTAAAAGATGTTGTTGCCCGTTTTCAAACCATGTGCGGAAAAAAAGTTGAACGCCGTTTGGGTTGGGACTGCCACGGACTTCCTGCGGAAATGTCTGCCGAAAAACAACTCGGCGTTTCTGGCAGAAAGCAGATTGAAGCTTACGGGGTTGAAAAATTTAACGATTTTTGCCGTAAAGATGTTTTGAAATATTCCGGTATTTGGGTTGATATGTTCAAACGAATCGGTCGTTGGGTTGATTTTAATAATGACTATAAAACCATGAATCTGCCGTTTATGGAATCGGTTATTCATAACTTTAAGGAACTTTACGATAAAGGTTTGGTTTATGAAGATTATCGTGTTTTGCCTTATTCTTGGGCAGCTGAAACGCCACTTTCAAACTTTGAGGTAAATTTGGGTTATCGTGATAAAACCGATAATGCCATTACCGTAATGTTTAAGCTTGAAACAGGGCAAAAAATCCTTGTTTGGACAACAACACCGTGGACTTTGCCTTCAAATTTGATGCTTGCTGTCGGTAAAGATATTGAATATTCCGTTATGGAAGAGGAAGGACAGCAATATATTATTGCCACCGCACGCTTGGGTTCTTATAAAAAACAGCTTGAGCAAGCCACCAAAGTAGGCACAATTAAAGGCGAAGATTTATTGGGTTTGAGCTATGAACCGATGTTCCCGTATTTCAAAAATTTGAAAGAAAAAGGCGCATTCAAAGTACTTTCCGGCGAATTTGTTTCCACCGAAGACGGTACCGGAGTTGTGCATATTGCCCCGGGCTTCGGTCAAGATGACTTTGAAGCTTGCCGTGCTTATGATGCTGAATTTCCGGTTGTTTGTCCGGTTGATGAAGCCGGTAAATTTACTGCGGAAGTTTCAGATTATGCAGGTCAGCAGGTGTTTGATACCAACGAGCCGATTATGCAATGGCTGAAAGCTAACGGCTTATTAGTTAAAAAAGAACAATATACTCACACCTACCCTTATTGCTGGCGCACTGATACTCCGCTGATTTATAAAGCCATGAGTTCGTGGTTTGTAAAAGTTACAGATTTCAGAGATGAAATGGTTGCAAACAATCAGCAAATAAATTGGATTCCGTCGCACATTAAAGACGGCCGTTTCGGCAAGTGGCTTGAGGGTGCACGCGACTGGTCGATTTCACGCAACCGCTTTTGGGGCACACCGATTCCGGTGTGGAAGTCGGATAATCCGAAATTCCCGCGCATTGATGTATTAGGCTCGGTTAAGGAAATTGAAGAAAAAACCGGTGTAAAGGTTGATAATTTGCACAAGCCGTATATTGATGAAATGAGCTATCCTAACCCTGATGATCCGTCAGGAAAAACGATGATGCGCCGTGTGAGTGATGTTTTCGACTGTTGGTTTGAATCCGGCTCAATGCCTTATGCACAAGTACATTATCCGTTTGAAAACAAAGAATGGTTTGAAAATCATTTTCCGGCTGATTTTATTGTTGAAGCAATTGACCAAACTCGCGGTTGGTTCTATACCTTAACCGTATTGTCAACAGCTTTGCACAATCGTCCGGCATTTAAGAACTGTATTTGCACCGGATTGCTGATGGCTGAAGGCGGGCAAAAACTTTCAAAGCGCCTGAAGAACTATCCGGATCCGAATGATATTTTGGAAACAATCGGCTCTGATGCTCTGCGTTGGTTCTTGATTTCTTCTCCGGTATTAAAGGGCGGAAACGTTGCCGTTGATAAAGAAGGGAAAGAAATTGCCAAGGCCTCTCGCTCGGCTTTAATTCCTTTATGGAATGCCTTTTATTTCTTCACGCTTTATGCCAATGCCGAAGATTACAAAGCTAAAGAAATCAACACCTCAAGTGAAGCTATGGATAATTATATTTTATCTAAACTTAAACTTTTGGTTCAAAAAATCAAACACGGACTGGAAACTTATGATGTTGCCGAAGCTTGCTCTGAGTTGGCAAACTTTATGGAAATTTTGAACAACTGGTATATTCGCCGTACTCGTGAACGTTTTTGGAGAGGTGATTCACAAGCCTTTGACACACTTTATACGGTTTTGATAAATGTTTGCAAATCAGCAGCTCCGCTGATGCCGTTTGCCGGTGAATATATCTACAAAAATCTCACAAATGAAGAGTCTGTACACTTGTGCGATTATCCTGATTTATCGGCTATCAAAGCAGATGAAAAATTGATGAGCGATATGGACTTCGTGCAAGATTTGTGTTCAACCGGCAAGTTTATTCGTGAAGAAAAGAACTTGCGCAACCGCTTGCCTTTGAACGGCTTAACCCTTATCGGCGCTAAACTTTCGGATGAATATCAGGAAATTGTGAAGGACGAATTGAACGTTAAAAACATCAATTTTGATGACAATTTGAGCAATTATGCCACCAAGAGCGTCTATCTTTACACTCCGCTTCTGGGCAAGACCTTAGGCAAGGATATGGGCGCAGTGATGGCTGCTTATAAGCAGGGCAACTGGAGCTTAAATGAAAACGGAACTTTGGAAATCGGCGGAAAAACTCTAACTCCTGACTTGTTTGAAGTTCGTTTGGAAATGAAAGAAGGTGTTGCAGGTCAATCTTTTGCCGAGAATCGTGCGGTATTAACACTTGATACTGTTGTTACACCTGAGCTTAACCGTGAAGGTATGGCGCGCGATTTTGTTCGCTTAGTTCAAACTTTGCGTAAAGATAAAGACTTTAATATTTCCGATAGGATTGAGCTTTCATATGCCACTGATAACAGCGAATTGGCTTTGGCTTTGCGTGAAAACAAGGACTATATTTCCGAACAGGTTTTGGCGGTTAAGGTGGTGGAAAACTGCGCTGACGGCACAAAAGCCGAGATTGACGGCGCCGAACTTTGCTTTGATGCCAAAGTCGCTTAAAAATTTATTCATAAACATTAAAAAAGACCGGAATTTCCGGTCTTTTTTAATACTTTATCAGTTAAATATCAGTCTTTGACTTTTCCTAACAATTTATCAGATACAGCCTTTTCGATTTTTTTCAAAGGTTTTGCCAGCTTCTTTTCTTCCAAATTTGTCCCTAAAGCATCATCAATACCTTTAGCCACAGCTTTACGAAGTTGAGCTAATTTGCTTTCATTTAATTTTTCATGCTCATATTCTGCTCTTAATTTGTTAAAAGCAGGACTGATATCACCGACCATAAGCCCCTCATACCATCTATTCTCCATATCTTGTAGCACATTTTGCAGAAACTTCCTTTTCTCAGGATTATCAGAAGTTATGAAATATTCAATAATATCTCTATCCTTATTATCAAGTCGAACCAAGCGAAGAGGATGCCCATCAAAATCTTCAGATTTCGTAAAAGCAAGAAGGGCTTGGTCGGGCTTTGCCTGGTAAAATAAAAATTCCTTATCAGGAGTTCTGGCACTATAGCTACAATAAAACGCATACAATGGTCCTTCTCCGCCAAAATAAGGATGTTTGTTTTCAACTTGACCTAAGAAAACAGGTTTACCGAAGTCAATATTATTATTTTCATCTGTCGACGATTCATTGTAATTAAAGTGTCCGGCATCATCAATTTTCTGCAAAGTTGTTATAGCAGCAGCAATTTGCTCTCGAGAAACATTTTGTTCACTGGTAGAATTTGTACCATAAATAACTTCACCTAAAATAGAACAGTGATATCGTAGATTTTCCGGCAAATCTTTTACGGTAAATGAATCATAATACCTCTCAAACAGATATCTAACCTTTTTTATCATCTTTTCCGGAGTTAAGCCTTTACATTCCTTTGGATATTCCTTTATGATTTTTTCGGCATTTTTCATTATATCATCCATTTTGATATCCTTTCACAAATTTTTAATGATGGTTTTATTCTATCCTATCACATCATCTTTGTCAAGTTTTTTCTAAAAAGAGTTTCACATAAAGAATATTTAAACCAGAAAACTCCCCACCTTGCGATGAGGAGTTTTCTTTTATTTCTTTGCTTTTTTCTTTGCACGCATTGCAGCGATTACGAAGCATATATATATAATCGCCGTAAAGCAGTAGTTCAAAAGGGCCGTATTGTACAGCCACTCTGAACTTGTCCCTTTTGACATTAGGTACAAAGATAAAGGTGTGAAGAACCAATATAGCATATCTTCCTTAGGTTCTTCTTTCATTTTTACCAATCCGGTAATGATTAGGATTGGCAAAAATGCTACTACCAAGGCAATAACATACCACTTTCCGTAGTATACCAAACCACAGCAGATAACACTTTGCATAATCATGCTCATGAGCACAATCATGCAGAAAATCTTTTTCTTCATAATACTAATAATTTTTAAGTTTCACGCTTTCAGCGTAGCACGATTTCACACGCTTGTCAAGAGTTTTTCTTAAATATTGACGAAAAAAGAAAACTCCCCACCTTGCGATGAGGAGTTTTCCTTATTTTAAGCCGCCTTCTTTTTAAGGAAGATTATGAAGAGTGCCATTGCACATACCATTACTGCAATTATGCAAATCGTAATATAGTAGTGTAACAGCATCATCATTGCTGGCTCAAATGTTCTTACGGACCATAGAGGCAACACGAATAATGCTACCCAAAATAGTCCTAAACCATTTTTTTCCTCTTCAAGAGGATTTTCATGTGTCAGACGATGTCCCGCCAGTGCTATTAAAGAGCCGAGGGTAAAAGACGACATCATAACACACTCATTTGAAAGTATAGCGTACAAAAGCGCTACACATGGCATAATCATGCTCATGAGCACAATCATGCGATAAATCATAATTTTTCTCATAATCTTTATTTTTTACACTTTCAATCTCTCATTATTGTCAAGAGTAACCAACATAAAGCTTATTTCCGGCAATTTCCTGACTTGAACTAAATTAAGAAAGGTGTATTTAGCCAATAAATACCCATTCTTCTTAAAACATTTTTTTTGAAACTTATTAATCTTCCAAATATTCATTCAGGGCTAAAATTGAACGCAAATCATGCTCTTTTCCTTCGCTATGTTTAGAAATTTTATCAGGCAAACTCATATAATCTCCAAAAATATAGGTTAAATATAGTTCGGTTTGATTAAGCGTCGGAAATTTCTCTCCCTCAAAAGTCTCAACCTTAGGAGATAATAATCTGTGTGACGAAATGGTTTCTATTTATAGAAAATTTTCAGCTTACTTTATTCTCATACCTTTCTAGCCTTAATAAATTTTCCTCCTCTTTGTCGGCAGTAATATTTTCCAAATCTTCTAAGAACCATTCTATTTCATCATCATTATCATCATGAATCATTTTATTAAAGCGTTCACGATAGGCAATCAGTAAACTGCTCTCTCCGATTTTTAAGTCTCTTACCATTATTTTTTGATTTTGTTTTGTCAGAGAAAAAATTACATTAATTTTTGCCGTACCATTAGTTTTTTCGTTATTTTCTTTCTCCGGTTGCATTATGCTTATTGTGCAAATAACATCATAAAAATTTTTATTCGGCTGAATTTTAATAATTTCATAATCAATACTGTCTTTTGGAATATCCAGTGGAAATGATTTATATGCAGCGGCGGTATAACGCTTAAAAAGCGGGACATATACTTTTTTTTGCTCATCACTCATCTTTTTCCAATAGCGCCCCATCACAAAACGTGCCGCGTGATCAAGATCAATATCTTCATACAATATTTTATCTAAGTCGGCATATTTGCGTTCCAAATCTTTATCACTGAGAATTTTTAAGATTTGCTCGCCTTTGCTTGCTGCCCAATCGCGAGCTTCGTCTGAGTTGGCAAAAGCAATATACGGCTTAAACAATAATGCCCAAAAGAAAAACAACTGTAACAAAAAATATTTTAATTTCATTATTATTCAGCCCCTTAATTTTCAGTGATTATATAAATATTTCAAATTTCAGTCAAACAAAATATTACATAATTTTATCAGCCGCTTATTCAAAATATATCCCTCAATCTTTATTCTGCCAGCACCCTTTTGGCTTTTCCTTGAAATTCCGGCAGTGTTCCTATTTTTATAAAATTAAGTTGAGGTGAAATAATAATCTCTGACTTCAGTTCCTTTATTAATTTATCTTCCAAGATATGAAGTTTATCAATATCTGCCAATATATCTTTAGGTGTTTCTATGTCTATAATCATCTTTTTCAAACCTTCAGATTCTTTTATCCTGATTAAATAGTTAGTAGTATCCGACAAATGTTTATATATACATTCTTCAATCTGCGAAGGAAAAATATTCACACCATTAATAATCATCATGTCATCAATGCGATGTGATACAGGCTCAATCAAGCGATGAGTTCGACCGCAGCCGCACTCGTGCGGAATTATACGAGTAATATCGCGCGTGCGATATCGTATCAGCGGCATAGCCTCTTGTTGCAACGGAGTAACAACCAACTCACCATATTCACCATCAGGCAATACTTCTCCGCTCTCCGGATCTATAATTTCAATATAGAAAGAATCTTCCGGCACATGCAACCCCTTATGAAAATGACAATCCTGGGCAAACGGACCGCCGACTTCCGTAAAACCATATATATCATACAAGTCCAAATGATATTTTTCTGCCACTATTTTTTTTGCTTCCATTGAGGTTGGTTCTGCTCCGATAATTGCTCCTTTTAAGGCGATTTCTTTCATATCATCATTTGAAAGAGAATTAAGTAAGTGCAAAAAATAACCGGAAGTTGAAAAAATAAATTTTGATTTCATCTCCTTTAAAAACTTGATTTGCCTTTTAGTATTTCCGGGACCTGTTTGCAAAACAGATGCTCCTAACTCAAAGCTTCCGCCACTAAAACACCAACCTCCAATAAATAAATTACTTGAAGATATGATTTGCAAAATATCACCTTTTCTGATACCTGCCATAAAATGATTTCTGGCTGATCTTTGTGCAATATTTTCAATATCACTTTTTGAAAAATAAACCATAACCGGTTCTCCGGTAGTTCCCGAAGTTGAATTAAATCTGGCAATTTCTTCTTCCGGTATTGCCAGATACCCGAATTTTCCGGACTTGCGTAAATCATCTTTTGTTGTAAATGATATATTTTTTATTTCAGATAAATCGGTAATACTTTGAGGCAATTTGTTTTGATATGCTTTAGCTTTGTTTGCCCTTTTCAACTGCCGATTAAACAACTTGAGCTGTAATTGTTTAATCTCTGCCTGAGGCATGCATTCAATTTTTTGATTATAAAACTCAGTCATAATTCCCTCACTAAAATCTAAAATAAATAAAAGGATTATACGATGAAACCGCTATTTGCGAAAAAGACACCAATAACAGGGCCAACAACCATATATCAATACCTATCCTTATCACTTGATGTTTTTTGCCCCACTCAAGCATATTTTTGCAGATTGGCGCACAACATAAAAGCGCTATCATCAGACATATTATTTCAACCCTTTCCACATAATAAGGTAAGCCAAATATTCCCTCAGTAGAAGATTGCAAACCAAGCATGCTTTTGATAATTTTCAAGGCTTGCCCTAAACTGTTTGAATTTCCGAGAACCGTATTCAAAATAAACATTAGTATAACGCTTAAGCGCTGAACAGGCAGAACTATCAATGATAATTTTCTTTGTTGCATATTGGTTGCACGCTCAAACATAACACATATTGCATTTAGAATACCGAAAACAATAAAATTCCAACTGGCACCATGCCATAAACCGATTATAAAAAACAAAAAGAATAAATTAAAATATATGCGCCATGTGGCAACACGGCTTCCGCCCATCGGAATATAAATGTAGTCCTTGCACCATGTTCCGAGTGAAATATGCCAACGCTTCCAATATTCGCCCATTGTTTTAGAAATATAAGGATAATTAAAGTTTTCCATAAACTTAAATCCGAATATTGCACCAAGTCCTATCGCCATATCCGAATATCCGGAAAAATCATAATATACCTGCAAAGCTCCGGATATACCGCCAAGCCATGCCACTGGCGTTTCAACTCCGTTATTTGCCGAAATTTGAGCTATTATTTTATCAGCCACACCTCCCAAAATATTGGCAATCAACACTTTTTTTGCCAATCCGATAATAAATCGCCTAATTCCGTAATATACCTGGTCTAAAGTTTCTTTTCTATTATCAATTTGGTCAACAATATCATGGTACTTTACAATAGGGCCGGCAATAAGCTGAGGAAACAGCGAAATATATAATGCCAGTTTATATAAGCTTTTTTGCGGTTGTACAGTTTTTTTATATACGTCAATTGTATAGCTGAGTGCCTGAAAGGTATAAAAAGAAATGCCGAGAGGCAGCGCAATATTCCATAGTGATATGCTTGTTTTCAACGCTTCATTTATATTTTCAATGATAAAATTAAAATACTTAAAATAACCAAGAAAAGCAATATTGGCAGACACAGTCAAAAACAGCCAAAAACCGCTGATCTTTTCATCTTTCGAAATCAATAACGCACCGATATAATTGATTATGATTATTGCAAACATAATCAATAAGTATCTCGGCTCACCCCACGCATAAAAAATGATACTGGCAAGAAGCAAAAAAGCATTTCTCAATTTGCGCGGACACAAATAATATATAGCTATAACCAGCGGTAAAAACAAACATAAAAACGTGATTGATGAAAACAGCATAATAACAGTCCTTTATTTTTCTTTAGTTAAATCTTTTAAATAATACCATGCAATATGTTCCTTTTATACGCAGAATTACCCTTTTGTTTTTACACAAATTTTGCATGGTTACAATTCATATTTTTACATAACACACAAAATTGTTTTAATATTTTTAACTTCTTAATTTGTATAATGCGAAAAAATAAAATGCGAATCGCAAAACCTTTTTTCGGAGTAATGTAAATTATGAGTATTTTCACAAGACCTGTTTTAGAAATAAACCTCAAAAACTTAGAAGCTAATTACAAAAAATTAAAGCAAATTATTGCTCCGGCAAAACCTTCTGCCGTTATTAAAGATGATGCCTATGGAATCGGGGCTGAAAAAATTGCAAAAGTCCTTTATGAAAATGTTAATTGCCGAGATTTTTGGGTAGCGCATGCCGTTGAAGGTGCAAAAATCGCCCCTATCGCCCCGAATGCAAAAATTTACGTTTTGCAAGGAATTGGTGAAGATAGTCTTGAATTGATTAAAGCGCATCACTTAATTCCGGTTATCAGTTCTCCCGAGATGTTGCAATTCTGGCTCAAAAATAAAATTTCCGGCATAAAACCGGTTATTCATGTTGAAACCGGTCTAAATCGTTTGGGATTTCGTCTTAAGGATTTAGACAATCTGTCAGCCGATGATAAAAAAGAATTTTCGCTTGTTATGAGCCATCTGGCATGTGCTGATGAAAAAGATCACTTTATGAATGCTAAGCAACTTGAAAATTTTAAACATATAAAAAAAACTTATTTTCCGAATTTACCGGCAAGCTTGTCTGCTTCTGACGGTGCGTTTTTAGGAAAAGACTTTTGTTGCGACATGGTTAGGCTCGGTGCGGCAATGTATGGCATAAACACTGCTCCTTATCGCCTGAATCAAATGCAAAATATTATTACTTTCAAAGCTCCGGTTTTGCAAATTGCAGACTTGCCGAAAGGTGATTTTGTCGGCTATTCCGCAACCTATCGTGCAGGAACAAACAAAAAAATTGCTATAGTTTCTGCCGGCTACGGAGACGGATTGCCTCGCTCATTATCAAATGTCGGAAAAGTATTTTTCAACATTAATAATACAATATTTGAGGCTCGAATAATCGGCCGTGTTTCCATGGATAATATTATTTGCGATGTCAGTGGCATTAGTGGTCTTTCTGTCGGTGATTTCGGATATTTCATTTCTGATAACTATACTCTCGATGATATCGCGCGTGATGCAGGCACAATCAGTTACGAACTTTTGTCACGAATCGGTAAAAATCCACGCATTGATAAAAAATTTATTTAAATTCAAAAAAAATTTTTTACGTACATGTGGAAAACTCTCGATTTTATATTTTTGTTAATAATATTGCGCTCAAATTTGTGGTGTATAATGAAAAAAAGGATAAAACCATGCTCGCCGCAAATATATGCTCTTATAATCCGATTGATGATATTGAATGCTTTTTTAAGCAAGAGAATAGTGTTGAGCGCCGCAGTGAAAATGAGGTTGTTGTTGAAATAAACGGTAAATGGGACAACATGTTGTTGTTTTTTGCCTGGGAGCAAAAAATGAATTGCCTTCATATATCATGCCTGATAAATATTCAACCTCAAGCTATTGAGCTGCCGAGCATTTATGAACTTTTAGCCCTGATAAATGAAGATTTGTGGGTTGGTTATTTTTCTTATTGGGAAGAAATGCAAATGCCGATTTTCAGGCACTCACTCTTCATTAATAATGGTGAATTTGATTTAGATAATAAGCTTTCAAACATTGTAAATATTGCCATAACGGAATGTGAACGCGCATACCCCGTATTTCATGCCGTTTTTAAGCAGAACATTTCCCCACGCAGAGCATTACTTCCGACAATTTTAATGTAGGGATAAAAACCAATTGCATAGAATTAAATTTTTGTAGACATTTTAAAATAACAAAGCTAAGCTCTTAAAAAAATAAATAAGGAATAATAAAAATGAATAATGTGCAAAGTGAATTTTTAACAGATTTGGAAAAAAACGAAATATCCGTTACTGTTTTTTTAATTAACGGCGTTAAGCTACAAGGAATTATCACTAAGCAAGATGAACAAAGTTTGCTTTTGCGCCGTGACGGACATACGCAACTTGTTTATAAGCATGCCGTTTCAACCATCATGCCGAGTGTTGCCGTAAATATCGCGGAATAAATTTTATAGCTTATATTTTTACAGTTCCATTCTTTGCAAGTTTTCGGCAAAGGCTAGAATTGCATTGCTGACATCATTAGCAACCGCATAAAAGTCTGTGCTTTTTTTCAACTCGTTTTCATCAGCATAAAGACCTCGGTTAATTTCTAACTGTAAAGTATACATTTTTTTTCGCGGCTGACAATAATTGAAGGTTATATAAGCTCCGGAATACGGACAATTAAACTCAACGCTGTAATTATTATTCCAAAACTGAGTTGCCAATAAATCTCCGAACTCAGCCGGACAACTTTGATTAAAAAGATTACCTAAACAAATATCAATTCCTTTTCGGCTGTCAATAATTGTGCAAATCTTGCTTGGCATGGAATGACAATCAAGCAACAAGCAAAAACCGAATTTTTTGATGCATTTTTCAATTAATTGACTAAGCCTGTTATGATACGCATCATAAAGATTTTTCAAGCGCTCCTCAACTTCGTTATAATCAAGTAAGCCGTCATAAATGTTTTCACGTTGATAATTTATGCGATGCACAACTCCCAATCCGACACGACAATGTGCATCATATAATATATCTTTATTATCAGGATAATTATAAAACATTTGCGGATCAAGCTCTAATCTATCGCGGTTTAAATCAATAAACATACGCGTAACTTCCATTTTTATGGTTGTTAATCCGCCTTTCACGGCACCTTCAAGGAGCTCATCAACCAATAAATCTTCATTACGGCGCAAATTTTTTTCATCAAAACGAACATTTTTCAAAAACTCTGCCGGAAAATATGTTCCGCTGTGCGGAATGGAGAGAATAAGCGGATATTTTATTTGTTCCGTATTATATTCACTAAAAACCTTAATTTTTTTGTAGTCAATCTTAATTTTTAGCTTGTTTTGTTCCATTTTTTCTATCCTTTTTTGCTTTCACGAAAGGCTTTGATTTATCGGCAACTTTCTTATTGTTTTTATCACTATTGCGTGCCTGACGTTTTTTTATGGTTGATTTTTTTTCGACAGACCAACCGAATTTACCGATTTTTTTACCTATTGCATAATAAAAACCATGGGCATAGGCTAAAAGTCCGGCTTTATCAAGATTTAATTCGTTTTTAGAACCTATATATGCATCATCAACATCAACAGCAACAACTTCTGCCAAAAACATATCGTGAGTTCCATAGCTCGTAATTTGTTTAACTTTGCACTCCAATGATATAGGAGATTCTTTAATTTGGGGAGCAGAAATTTTTGAGCATTTCAGCGCCGTTAAATGCATCTGTTTAAATTTATCAACATTCCTGCCACTTTTTACACCGCACCAATCAACTGCCTTTGCCAGCTTTACGGTCGGCACATTTATCACAAATTCTTGGGTTGCTCGGATAAGCTCATTACTATAGCGTGAGGGGCGAATGGAAACATAAACTAAAGTCGGCTCCGTGCAAATAATTCCGCTCCATGCCGCGGTCATAACATTAGGTTTTTCTAAATCACCACAAGATATTAAAACCGGCGGCAGAGGGCTTAACATTGTGCCTGCCTTCCAACTGATTTTTGTCATTCAAACATCCCTTAAAATCACATTTCATCTGCAGTAAGATAACAAAAATTTAAGTTTCAGTCAAGAGCTTATAATTCAAAGAAAAATACTTGTATATTTAAAAGGAAAACTGTTTGACATCTATAGCCGTTTATTATATGTTCACTTCGTTATCGTTTTATATGAGGATTATAATGCATAGCGATCTTAAAGATTCTAAATATAAGAAAATCACAGAATTTGCAATAACAGCGACTCCTTATATTTGCCTTTGTTTTGGCTTCTATTTTGCTTATACCGGTTTTTATCTTCGAGGTAAATTTAAAAAAACTTATGAAGATTTAAAAACCATTTCATATAACATAAGTTCTCTTAAATTGGAAAAATATCGCAATTTTAACACTAATTTTGTTTCTTTAAGTAATTTATTGCCTTATGACATTGAGGTTATAAAAGAAGAAAATAATGATGCCACAATTAAAAATCGTTTCGGTGGGAAGATGTTTTTTCATGAGGCCCTAAATTCTGAGGCAGAACGCACATTATATTACGGATTGATTTTGGATAAAGAAAAATACAAAAGAGTATATTCCGGTGTATCTGCATATATTATCCTCTTAACAGAACTTTCAAGCTATGAATGCCAGGTATTTTCTACCTATGACTGGGCTAAGTTATTGCCAAATTATGTTGGATTTGAAGCTTCAGCGCTGGATAATAAACCATCAAATGGCTATACAAGACTAAAGGTAAGCTTAATTCCGGATGCTAAAGATGATGCTCTTTATGCTAATTCCATTAAAGACACCGGATTTGTTTCAGACAAGCCTATTACTCGCAGTTTAGCCAAGAAAAAATGCGATTGCGGCTGGAATAAGTGCACTTTTGCTGTTAAATTAAAGTAGCACGCTTACTCTTCCACCTCATGATCATCAATAGAATATCCCGTCGCTCTGATTGTGCGTATATAGTCAGGGCCGAATTCGTTTAAGGCCTTTCTTAAGCGGCGAATATGCACATCAACCGTGCGCGGCTCAACATAAACGCTGTTTCCCCAAACCTCTTTCAATAAATCATCGCGCGAAAATACCTGTTGCGGATTAGACATCAAAACCTGTAAAATTCTGAATTCAGTCGGACCGATACGAATATAATTTTCTCCGCGAAATACTTTTTTCTGAATAGAATCCAAACGAATATCCTTAAACACATGTTCTTTTTTTGTTGCAGTTAAAACTGTGCTTACCCTTCTTAGATTGGTTTTTATTCGCGCCATTAATTCCGGAACGGAAAACGGCTTTGTGACATAATCATCTGCACCGGCAGACAGCCCTTTTATTTTGTCTTCTTCCTGTCCTTTCGCCGTCAGCATTATAATCGGAATATTTTTATACTCCGGATTATTTCTTAATATCCGACAAAGTTCAAGCCCCGACATTTCAGGCAACATCCAGTCCAACAAAATAAGTGACGGAGAATATTTTTCAACGGCGGCAACAACTCTGTTACCATGTGCAATGCATATCGTGTCATACCCTTCTTTTTCAAGGTTATATTTCAGTAAAAGCGAAATTGCCTGCTCGTCTTCAACAATCATAATTGTAGCCATTATTTTTCTCCTATATGCTTAAATTTTTGAATAGTTTCGTACGGATTATCCGAATTAAAAATTGCGCTTCCGGCAACCAAAACATCTGCTCCGTTTTTCACACATTTTTCAGCTGTTACCAGATTTATTCCACCATCAACCTCCAGTGTTATATTTTTGCCGGCAATAATGTTTCGAAGTTTTGCGATTTTCTCTAATTGCTCCGGCATAAACTGTTGTCCTCCGAATCCGGGATTTACGGTCATCACCAAAATATTGTCAATTAAATCAAGATACGGAACAACTCTTTCTGCCGGAGTACTTGGCTTTAATGAGATACCGGCTTTAATGTTTTTTATCTTTATTTCAGCTAAAGCCGTGAGAATATCGCCACCGCTTTCCAGATGAACGGTCAGCATATCGGCTCCGCATTTTCCGAACATTGGTATAAACTTTTCCGGATTTTTCACCATTAAGTGTACATCAAAAAACAATTTGCTTGTTCTTCTTAAATTCTTTATCAATGCCGGACCAAAGCTTAAATTAGGCACAAAATGCCCATCCATAATATCAAAATGCAACCAATCGGCATCGGCACTTTCTACCACCTGCACCGCATTTTGCAAATTTGCCTGATCTGCTGCCAAAAGGCTCGGAGCGATTAACACCATTGAATTATCTCCTTTACACTTATAATATAATATCAAATCTTAAAAAAGTCGTAAAGAGAAATTTTTATACTTTTATCGGGCGCACACAAGAGAAAGAGAAGATATGGTATCTCCCATTCCGACAAGTGTTTTCGGATTTTCAACTAAAAGTGTCGGCACGGCAATTATATCATACCCATCATACTCAGTAATTCCGCTGTTAAGTATTGCATTTGATTTTATGTGTTCGGACAGTTTAATTATTTCACTGAAACATATTTTCGCCCTATTTTTTTCAAGTGAAGCTAATAAATCTTGCTTATTTTGCAGATATCCGAGCGAAGCTTTTGAAGCGGCAACAGCTGCGGCACAAAGCATGCCGTTTAAGCTTTGAGTGGCTGAAAATTTATAATTTTTATCTTGAACACAAATATAAAGCCCGAAAAAATGCAGTTGAATACGCTTTACTTTCGTCTGTTTTTTTATCTTTATTACAGCCTCAAACAAATTTTCGGCATTCAGCGGAATATTCTTTATTTTTTGCCAATCATCAGGCAAAATAACCTCCAAAACATCTAATGTTTCTCGCTCGTTCAGCCCGATTGAATCACATAACGGCGCAATTTTTTCCATCATATACGCGCGAATTTTTTTATCTTGAGTAGAGGCAATTTCAAGGTGCATAATACCATTTTTCTTCTTCAACTCATGCAATAATTCCGCTGACTTTTGCGCCGCAATAAGCCCATCTCCACCGCTTAACAAATTATATCCGGCTATGATAAAATAATCAAACCCGTTATTCAGCAGATATGTCTTAAACCCCTCATTTATTTGCATTTTTGCATTCAGCGGATCATAAGTGGCAATAAAACGATTAGATTTCGGGCAAATATATTCCCTACCTTCTAAAACCAGCACATCACCTTTATCAAACTCAATAATCCGATGAACGGGCGGAACATCTTGTGCGCGATTTATTTTGCAAGCCGGTACCAATTTGCCGCTTTCATCTGTTGCCTGCAGTTTTTCTGATTCAATAAATAAGCCTGACAGAATTTTCGGATGCGATGCCGTATTAACCGCTATTTTCTGTGTGTCCGTAAGTGCCAGAGCATTAGCAATTATGCCTGCCTGCCCGCCCATCTGTAACTTATCGGCACCGATGATTTCTTCAATCCACTTATCAACACTTTGTTTATCTGTCAGCCATTCTTCGGCAATTCCGTTTATAAAACATTTAATAATTCCGCAAACTACAGACTTAGGAGAATCCAAAACCGTTTGACAATTTTGCACATCTGCCAGCGAAAGCGAAAATTGTTTTGCCAGTGCGGAAATTTGTTTTCCGCTTATTTTTACCACTGCGTCAATATTGGTATTAAATCCGGCTGCCACCAGTTCTATTTCTGCCGTTTTTTTAATTTGTGCCGCTACGTTCTTATACTTTTCGAACCAGTGGCTTTGCAAGATTGCATCGTCCATTTTTAATCCTTTTATTGCTTATTGCGCTCAAATTGTTTCAAATGGATATTTGCCAGAGTGTTCATCAACAACCCCTCAACGGCATTATTAAATTCAAGATAATTTTGCACATCGTGCTTCCATGCTTCAAGCGCCGAATTATTAAGCATTGCATATTTATTATCCGTTTGCATTCTTTGCAGTGCCAATGCTAAATTTCCGCTTTCAACCAGATCATACACTTCATCAGGCAATGGTTCAAACTTCACGCTTTTTTTATGCTTAAACGTAATCAGGTTTTTTATGCGTGCAAAAAAAGCATTTTTCCATGTTTCGACTTTTGTGGCATCCTCGTTTGATGATTTATCATTATCGGCAGGGCTAATCTCAGTTCCGCTTAAATCGGCATAGATGCGCTTAAAATTCTTAATTAATGAATTTTTTGTTTGTATCGGTTGAGCAGAATATTTTCTTATTTTTGAAATATATTCTTCGGCAATTTGATTTCCGCAAGCTAAAATTTGTAAAACCTCAGCCTCATACGCAAAATTTTCTCCGTTGTCTGCCATATTGCGAATTGATAAAGCACCGGCACCAAGCAAAATTTCCTGCGGCAGATTGTTTTCATTATCTTTTAGAGCAGCCACTTCTTTTTCAAGGGCGTTAATTCTGGCATTGTTTTGCAAAACCTGCCCTTTTTGATTTTCAGGTGTACCATTAATTATGTCTTCTTCAAACTTTGCAAGTTTTTCATCAATATATTCTTCGGAGAGTGTGTCTAAACTTAAATGCTCGGAATTAAGTTTATGAAAATCACGCTTCAAAAGCTCGACTTCAGCGCTCAAATCAGCGATTTTTGCTTCGTATTCTGCTTGCATTTGCGGCAAAATCATAGAACTTATTTCTTTTGTTTGGTGCAAATCATAGCTGATGCATAGCCCCAAACACAGCAGCAATATAATGCCGCTTATCAGCGGTAAATGCAAATTTTTAGCCGATTTTTCAGAAGTTTCGTCTTCTTTAGGTGAGTTTTTTGTCATCTGTTTAATCCTTTTACTTGACTTTTTATGCTTATTTATTTCATATAGTTATAACATAAAATAATTTAAGGCAAGAAATAAAAAAACTTCTTGAAGCAAAAAAAATGATAGTATTGGGAATTGAAAGCAGTTGCGATGATACGGGTGTGGCAATCGTAAACGATAAAAAAGAAATTTTGGGCGAGGCTCTGCAATCGCAGGAGGAACATAAGCAATACGGCGGTGTCGTACCGGAAATTGCCGCGCGTGCGCACTTAGAGCATATTGATGAGTTGGTTTCGCTCTGCTGTAAACGGGCAAAAATGAATTTGAGTGAAGTTGATGCAATTGCCGCTTCTTCCGGTCCGGGGCTTATCGGCGGTGTGGTTGTCGGTGTTATGACGGCAAAATCATTGGCTCTTGCTTTAAATAAGCCTTTTATTGCGCTCAATCATTTGGAAGGTCATGCTCTTTGTGCTCGCCTTTCAAACGAAGTGGATTTTCCTTATTTATTGCTCCTTGTTTCCGGCGGACACTGCCAAATTTTGGTAGTTAAAAATGTTGGTGAATATGAGCGCTTAGGTACAACGATTGATGATGCTGCCGGCGAAGCTTTTGATAAGGTGGCAAAAATGCTGGGCTTAGGTTATCCGGGTGGTCCGATGATTGAAAAGCTGGCTTCCATGGGAGATGAAAACCGCTTTTCTTTGCCTAGACCATTACTCGGTTCAAATGATTGCAATCTTTCATTTTCCGGCTTAAAAACTGCCGTCAGAAAACTCATCGAATCGTATTCTCCTGATGGTGATATTAAAAATGCTAATCTGCCGAAAGATGACATAAACGATATTTGCGCTTGTTTTCAGGCCACCGCAACCGATTGTTTAGTCCGCAAACTTGAGCGTGCCATTAAATATTTCAAACAAAAATATCCGAGTGGCAGACATTTAGTTGTTTCCGGCGGAGTTGCGGCAAACGGATATTTGCGCGGAAAGCTCAAAAACTTGGGCGAAAAATATGGGCTTGAGTTTGCCGCTCCGCCAATAAAATTTTGCACTGATAATGGTGTTATGGTGGCATGGGCAGGCTTAGAACGCTATCGCTTGGGATATACAAATTCGCTTGATTTTAAGCCTCGTCCGCGTTGGCCATTAGATGAAAATGCACCTAAAGCGGCAGGCGCCGGCGGAGTTAAAGCTTAATGCGAAAACAGTCAGAAATTCTCGAAATTATGCAAATTTTTGCGCGTGAAAATCCAAATCCGCAGTGCGAACTTAAATTTCATAATCCGTACACACTTTTAGTGGCTGTTGTTTTGTCGGCGCAAAGCACTGATAAAGGCGTTAATAAGGCAACAGAAGCGCTGTTTAAAATTGCCGATACACCGCAAAAAATACTTGATTTAGGCGAAGAAAAATTAAGGCAATACATTAAAACTATCGGGCTTTTTAATAACAAGGCAAAAAATATTATGCTTTTAAGCCGGCAGTTGGTGGAAGATTTCGACGGTGTTGTTCCTGCCGACCGCGACACGCTCACAACGCTTGCCGGAGTGGGGCGTAAAACCGCAAACGTAGTAATGAATGTGTGGTATCACCAACCGACATTAGCGGTTGATACTCATGTTATGCGAATTGCTCACCGACTTGATTTCAGCAGGGGTAAAACACCATTGGATGTTGAACAGGATTTAATGAAGGTTTTGCCTGAAGATATGGTCATTAATACCAATCATTGGCTCGTATTATTCGGGCGCTATATTTGCAAGGCGCAAAAACCTCTGTGCGAGAAATGCCCGATTGCTGATTATTGCCAAAGTCAGGACAAGAAAATCTGATTTTTACACGAATTTAAATTCTAATCTTTTTGCTTTTTATTAAAGACTTTCTTTTGTTCGCATAATGTATAGTCAACCATCTCTTTATATAGAACTTTTCCGTTTTTCTCGGCATCAAGAAAATTTATTAAATCATCCTCCGTGCGCACTAAAAGTTGCGGAGTGGCAGATGTGCGAATTTCATTTTTCAGAGCTGATTTTAGTCCTTTTATCAAATAGTTCTGAGCAAATGTCATTGCTATTTTTCCTTTTTCGGAGTGATATGGTTGTATCATCAGTCCGCTATAATCATGCTCATCACTATTGCTGAACTCTGAATAATTATGATTATCTTCTCCATGCAACCTATTTACTAAAATAAAATTACCAAGCTTTTTTTCAAAATAGCACAAAGGCAGAATTTTTCCTTTAGATACTTGCTTTTTTATATATTTTTCGAAATAATTGTTGTGCTTAACTTTATGATCATGCGCCGATATAACCGAAAACATCTCTGATTTTTGCACCCCGAGCGGACAATACGGACTAAGAGCCAATACCTGCATTTGACCGATTATCATTTCCTGATCTTGCGGAGTATAATTTAATTTCTGCATGGTTTGCAAACACATTTCTTCTAATTTGAGCGCTGCATACCCCCCGAGACAATGCGCCACAATTTTAAACTTATTCATTTTTCTTGCTGCATCATCAGCAGATATTTTGGCCTTGCCGTTCATGGTAGAAATTCGCGGCAAAATAAATTGATTAAAAATTTGCTCTATAAATCTCGGATTTTTTGTGTCTTCATGCATATTTTCCAAAAATTCCGGTCGGTGCATAATTTTATGCCCGTATTTTTTCATTTGCGCTTCGAATGCCTGCGTGATGCTAAAATATTCACCGAAATCATAAGTTATGCCATATACATTAACTTGCTTGTCCAGATTATGGCTACGCAGCACTTCATATACCGATTTTGCATATCCGTTGGCTTCTTTATCGGTTATGGTTGCGCTTCCTCCGATAACCAAAACACACACTTCTTCCGGATTAATACTGTTAATTTTTTCATATCCGTAGGAATTATTTGCATTTTTTTCTGTTCTTTTTCCGACAGATACCTGCGAATACATTAGTTCTTCATTTTCCAATAATTTGGCAGCAGCTTTTCGGCTCTTTTTACCATTTTCAGGCGACAAAAGGGCTTCGCGGCAAAATTCCTGCGCAAGATTTTTATATTTTGGCGGCAGTTCGGCACAAATCTCTTGCATACACTCATAATATTCGCATAATAGTTTCTCATCAACAGGACCGTCCTGAATACGGCGATGCATAAGGCTTAAAACTTCTTCTGCCTTATATTCGTCAAACAATGTAATATCAGTCAACGCAGAAAAATAATGCTCGGAATATTTATGTTTTTTTATAATTTCAAAAACCATATCTGTTGTTTGTGGAAAATATTCGCATACTTCCGTAATATTTTGTATTTCATTATTGCGATAACTTTCAGGAACTTCTTTAGAAAATGTTCGTTTCAACAGGGCTTCGCATTTTTCCTGAGTGCTTGCAGAAACAATAACTTTTATAAGACTAAGATTCATATTTGAATCCGGTGGTTCGCTCTTCAATCGTTGAAAACGTAGGTCAAATACTTCATCAACCAACTCCGGACTTTCTGCAACTGCAAGTGTTTCAAAAGTATTGCGCAGAGTTTTTTTGATGTCGCTAATCTCATGCAAATATTCTATTTTCTCGGCAAAATTTTTAACTTTCATAATTTGCTCGAAAAGGTCTATATATTCAGGATAATAATCTTTGATATAGTTTGTTCTCAAGCTTTGAAGAAAATCCGAATCTACATACTTAACAAGATCTTTATGTTCTTTAAGAGCTTCAACTGTTTTTTGCAAAACTGAGCATATATCATTATATTCAAAATCGGCGGGTGAATGCATTTTTTCACCAAATTCGGCAATTGTGTTATAAGCTTCTGCTATTTGCATTTCACGCTCCTTTTTTATATGCTTCGGCAATTTCCGACAAGCGCGCCGAGACTTCTATATCTTTTAATAATTCTTCAGCTTTAAGCGGATATATTTTCGGCGCGGATAAAACAGCTTTATTTACTTCAGCCGGCTTTATGGCGCGCCAATAATCGAAAACAGCGGCTTCTTTTTGTATGATATCAGGATCAGTTTCAATTTTTTGCGGCATAAACCTTATAACAAAAGCATATAATGCCGCGGTTAAATCAAGCGTGTTATATCCGATTGTTTGCAGCAATTCTTCAATTTTATTCTTGCTCAAAACTTTTGTTTGAGCAGAATAATCGCCCTCATCTTTCCAAATGCCAATCCCCGCTTTTGCCAGTTCTCTCCAGGGAAATTCTTTTCCCGGATCCGGCTTTCTGAATGGTGCAATATCAGAATGTCCGACAATATTTTGCGGTTTTATCTGATAGCGTTTTATTATGCTTTGTGAAAGAGTTATAAGGCTGTCAATCTGCTGTCTTGTGTATTTTTTATTGCCCATTAGAGAATTTTGCAATTCAATACCTATGCTTTTCGCATTAATTGAATCCTTAAACTCCCGCCAAGATGAAATTCCGGAATGATAAGCAACCATTTTTTCATCAACCAACTTCACCACCGCTCCGTTTTGCTTAATGATATAATGCGCTCCGGTGCCGGTTTTTTTAAAAATTCCCAGCATTTGTTTTGTCGGCAACGCAAAACAATGAAACACCAATAAAGAAATTTTTTCCGTTCTTTCTTCCGGAACACAGAACATTTTATCTCCTTATTCCACAGATTTCTCTATTTGATATACTTGTAGCACAAAAATTCTTGACAATCAACAATTTTAAGCGGTGTCTTTTCAAATCAAACTGCTATACATATATAAATTTTGTGCTTGTAAAAATATTTTTTTTTTGCTAAAACGGGCATAAATTTGATTTTATTGGAGAAAAATAATGGTTGATCAAAATGATGTTAAAAATGAAATCGGCGGAATTGCCGTTGACAGATTGCGTTCATTAATTGAAAGAATCGAGCGCTTAGAAGAAGAAAAAAGCGGTATTCAATCTGATATCAGAGATATTTTTGCTGAAGCAAAATCTGCAGGTTTTGATGTTAAAGCAATGCGTACGGTCTTAAAGCTTCGCAAAATGAATGCGGCTGACCGCGATGAGCAGGAATTGGTTGTTGAAACATATCGCAAAGCTTTAGATATGTAAAGCAACAAATAAAAAACGTTTGCGCCTGTTTTTTTCAGGCGCTTTTTTATTGGAAACAGGCAAGCGACTAATTTTGTTAACATTTATTATTTTTTTTAAAAAACTATTGACGGGAATGAAAATATATTATATCTAGTACTAGTCAGCATGGAGTGTTGGCAGAGGGGTAATGCAGCGGATTGCTAATCCGTCACCGTGTTAAAGCGGTGCATAGGTTCAAGTCCTATACACTCCGCCAAAAAATTTAAGCGCCTGTTATAGGCGCTTTTTTTTGTGCGGAAAGTGCATGGACTTGAACCGAAAGGCTCGCTAAGCCAAAACAACCGCTGCTCCGGTTGTTTTGGTCTGCAAGAGCAGGATTTCCTTATTGAGCAAACAAGCGTAAGCGCTGTGCGGCGAAATTAGTAAAATCCTGAGATAAAGCTTTACTTATCATAAGTAAAGCGGAGTCCTATACACTCCGCCAAAAAATTTAAGCGCCTGTTATGGGCGCTTTTTTTATATTGAATATTAAGGCAAAACCTTATCTATTTTTTTATTTTTGCCGCAACCAAAGGCGAAATATCCACCACATCACTTGAATTTACCGCAATCGCCGTATGCATAAATACGGTTGCAACCTTTTTTTCCGCCGCAATTTCAGCCAACGCATTATTTATTTTATCCGTAAGCGTTTTGATACTATTCTCATACTGAGCCACTGTTTCATCGCGTTTCATTTTCAGATTTTTGAGATACATATCAGAAAAATCGACCTTAACCTTTTCATCTTTAAGATTTTTGATTTTATTTTCCGCCTCGAACAATTCGTCATTAAGTTTTATGATGTCTTCTTCAAACTTTGTACGCATTGCCCCTGCGCCCGCATCGCGCAAAACTTCTTCAAGATTATAAACATAAACAACTCTATTTGCCGCAATTTGGGATTTCAATTCATATATACAAACACCGGCACAAGCAATTCCGATATATGCTAAAATAATGGCAAACCATGTGCCGAAATTTAATTTTTTTCCATCTATTGCTGAAGATTTTTTCATTTATTCCTCCTTAAACAATCGGGAGAAGAGGATAGTCTCCCCTTCCCCCTGATTTTTGTACTAGCACTCTATTACCAAGAGAATGTTACGCCCATACGATACGATACGTCTCTTGAGTTGCCCCAAGCCGCACCGGCGTTAAGCATAATATTGTCTGTCAAGTAATGGAAACCACCGATAGCAGTAGCTGTGTGACCGCTATAAGCACCGGTACCGATAGCAAGCGACGTATTGCCGTGAGCTCTCGGGTTCGGAACCAAAGCAGACATAGCAGCCATAGAAGCCATACCGCGGTTGAAGTCACGTTTCAAATCATGCAAATCGCTTTCAACACGATACAAGTTGCTATCCAAGCTTCTAACTGCACCTGACAAATCGTTTTCAGAAGCAACATAGTGAGCTTGAGCGAAGTTCATATCGCCGATTGCATCACCTGCAGCTTTAATACCGGCAGCAACAGATGCTTTTGTACCTGTATTAATAGCTTCGTTCTTAGAACCAAGGTCTCTTCTATCACCGATAGCAGCATCAACAGCCTCGATATGCTCTTCAACTGTTGTACCAACAGCCAAGTTGCCGTAATATGCAACACCGGTTGTTGTAGTTGTATCATCAGCATTTGCAACTAAGCCATGGATTTTGCCCAAAGTTTGATCGATATTCGACAAGGCATCAGCAACCGTCAGATCTGTTGTCAGCGCAGCTGTTGCACCATTGGTCAGATTGCCACGCTTAAACATAGCCGAAGAAGTATCTTTAGCATCAGCCTGCAACTTATACATATCACCGAGAACGGCATCAATTTGATCTAAATTCTGGTTAACCGTATTGCTTGCAGTAATATTCTTGTGCGTAGCGTTTGTAACAGTACCGATGTTGCCATCCAACTGTTCGATTGCCGACTTCAATGAAGATTTAGCAACCAAACCGTCATACTTCGGAGCAGAAGCCTTAGTGTAGGTTGTTGCAACACTACCGTCAGCGTCATAAGAAACTCCGGTTGCAGCCTGATTGTTTTCAGCATATTTCGTCAATGCATCAGACAAATTGGTAGCACCTGTTTCAAAGCCGTTCGGTGTTGTATCATTCAACAAAGCTGTGTTGTCATAAGCACCTGTCGTTTGATTATAAATACCGCCCAGAACACCTTCCATATTGGTGTCAAGTTTATTAACAGCACCAACCAAAGTTGCCCCGCTTGCAGTCATATCATAACCATTAACAGCAGTATCCGGAATATTTCCGAGTTTGTCATTAATAGCTGCAATATTAGCTTTAACCGAATTTGCACCATCAACACCATTGTTAAGAGCTGAACCAGGTGCAGCTGTTCCATAATCAGAATCAGCACCGATTTCGGTATCTAAAGCACCGATAGCGGTCTTAATGGTTGAATCTGCGGCAATATTCTTGTCAGAAGCACCGGTATAAGCACCGTTTTCAGCAGACTTCAGAACCGTAGCAACAGTTGCCATTGTATTAGCACCACCGGTTGTTTGAGCTGTTGTACCATCGTCAATAGCATTAACATACGGATCTGTTGCAGCTGTTGAATTAAGAGACAATTTACCCAAAACATTGGTAGCTGTATCAGCATCTTTACCGATGGTTACGGTATTGGCATTATTATCTGTCTTCAACGTATCAGAAGTTATGCTACCTTTATCATCAATATTAAATACCTCAGTATATGTAGCTGACGGCGAAGTGCCTGTCTTAGATACAACAGAGAAGCCATTTGTTGCAGCAACCACACCATTAACGGCCATAGCATCTCCAACTTCAACTTCCAAAACCTTTTGACCGGTTTTTTCAGTTCCGGCATAATCTTTAAATTTGGTCGTAGTCGACTCAGACATGGTGGTATTTGCCCCAATGCCCAAAGTACCGGAAACGCCCAAATTGCCGGTTACGGAAGCTTTATCAGATGCAACAGAGAAAATAGTTTTAGAACCATCCGAACTGTTTTCTGCCGTAACGTTCAATGCCGTTGTTGCACCTGCACCGCTGGCAGAAATTGTGGTTGCACCGGCAGACAAAGTGCCTTGAATAGTAGCGTTTCCTGTAACAGTTTCATTGCCGTTAACCTTTAAACCAGAGTTAACATTCAAGCCATCAGCAGTAGCAGACAAAGCTGTGGTATTTGCACCATCGCTCAAGATTAGTGAGTTTTGAGTCAAAGTCGTATTTGCACCGGCTTTAATACCATTTGTGGCATTAATTTGTTCAGCAAATGTTGCCGTACCGAGAACTGAAATCGCATCAGATGAATCAGAACCCAAAGTAACAGCACCGTTAGCTGTGAAAGCACCGGTAACAGTTGCAGTACCGCCAACAGTTAAATTGCCTGTTGATTCTAGGCTTCCTGCTTTGATACCTGCGTCGGTTTCGAAGTTGCTGGAAGAATTAACATTTAAAGAGGCAGTTTGAGTTCCGTTTGTCAAAGTTATACCTTTAACATTGGTCAAGCTGTTTTTGTTCATATCAATTGTATCAGCAGAACCGGATATTTTATTTGCTTCACCGATTTTCAAGCTGTTTACTGTTGTATCATCAAATGAAGCATCAATATTACCGCTTGTGAAGGCACTATCAAGAGCCTGCAAGTTTGCAGCAACATTGTTGCTTGCACTGATGGCATTGTATGTGCCTGTTGCAACCTTGCCAATAGCTGTATCTAATGCACCCAAGTTGCCTTTAACATCAGCACCGGCTGTAATGTAGTTACCATTAGCAGCAACTTTGATATCTGTCATCAATTCATTAGCAGCAGCTGTCAAGTTATTAGCTGTAAAGCCAGACAATGCTGTAGCACCTGTAACTTCACCGGTAGCTTTATTATAAGTACCGCCGTTTAACTTGCTGTATACGTCAGCCAAAGCGCCGTCTTGAACACCATCTTTTTCTGTAATGTCATAAATTGCCGTATTCAAAGTGCCTACTGCCTCAACAACGCTTACATCTGATGCAGCACCCTGACCGATTGTCTTGCCGGCTAAAGCAGTTCCGGCAGCATAAGCGCCTGACGTTTTACCAATTGTATTGCTGACTGTTTGCAAAGCAGAAGCAACCGATGTTTCGCCCGAACCATTACCTAATGTTACACCGTTAAGTACACCGGTACCGGTAATAGCACCACCGATTGTAGCATCCAAGTTAACAAGGTTTTGAGCAACATTTGTGCCTGCTGTTATATTATTATATGTTCCGGCAGCAACCGTAATATCTGCAACATCAGCCTTTCCGGCAATAGCGTCAGCATTATTCTTAACAGCTGTATCCAAATATCCCAAGTTGGTTGCTACATTGTCTGCTGCTTTAATGTAATTACCATCAGCACCTACAGTGATTGCTGTGTTGATTGTATCAACAGCAGTGCCTAAAGTATTGATAGCAGCACCGATTTTTGTTTGACCTGACAAAGCAGTAGAAGATCCTGGTGTAAAGGTTGCATATTCAGCACTCTTCAAAACAGTTGCAGTTGTAGCAACGGTGTTTGCCGAACCTGTTGTAACAGCAGAAGCACCGGTATCAGCATCGGTCAAGCTTGCACCATTCAGAACCAAGTTAGAAGTTGTTAAACCACCATTAGCATTGGTCATACCGGTAACAGTAAGAGATTGACCAACTGTTGCTGTAGTAGTAACTTCTAAAGAATTAGCTTTTGTATTGCCTGTAGACTCAAGTGTTGCACCTTTAATCGCACCGGTAGATGTCAAAGAGCTGGCATTGGTTGCACCTAAAGTTGATGCACCGGCAGTCAATGTTCCACCGGTAATAGACAAGCCGCTTGACATTGTTACAGCACCGTTAAAGGTATTTGTCCCTGTAAATGTGTTATTTGCGGCTGCCCCAACAAATGTTGCATCTGCTTGATTCTTTGTATATACCTCAGCTGTGTCTGTGCCATCTTTAATAGTAGCAATACCGCCGGAAATTGTTACATCTCTTTTAGCAATTTCAGCTTTAACATCTGCATCATTATAGATTAAAACATCTGCACCACCATCAACACTGATTGTACCATTTGCCGTACCTGCTGTAACAGTTTGAACAGCATTATTGGTAACATAAGTAGCAATATCGCCGCCTGTACCCAAAGCCGTAGAGATTGCACTGTTCGCTTTACTTGTGATTGTTGCACCCAACGAACCGGCAGTTGTTGATGCAGCATCTGTTTTCACAGCATCAAGTGTTGTCTTGCCGTCTAATTGTGTTTGAATGTTTGATGTAACGCCATCTACATAATTCAATTCTTCAACACTTGCAGTCAAACCCGTTAAAGTTGTTGCTGAATCTGCAGATGTGGCTGAATTAACTTTTGTGCCTTTAACTGCAGTTTCCAAAGCTGAATTTGCATAGTTTGTTGTGTTAATAAAAGCTGAATCCAATGTATTTGTACTATCAATCGTTGCTTGCTTACCAGCCAACAATGTACCTAAAGCACCTGCGGTTGTCGTGTCAGCAACAGAATCAGAAATTGCACTGTTCGCCTTACTTGTGATTGTTGCACCCAACGAACCTGCAGTATCAGATTGAGCATCTGTTTTCACAGCATTAAGTGTTGTGTAACCTTGAGTGCCTATCCATGCTTGTGTTGCAACATCATCGCCTTGAACTTTCAAAGATTTAGCATTAATGTCATAACCTGATGCTCCATCGTCTAACTTACCTTCAATAGCGGTTTGAACACCAGCAGCAGTACCAGCGGCATCATAGGCATCTGAATTTGTATAAGCAGCTGAGCCTAAACCGGCAACAGAAACTTCAGAAGTGCCTACTTTAATTGTGCCGTTTGTTGTACCGGTTGTGATATCAGCTGCTTGCAATGCAGTCTCTGCTAAAGTACCTTGGGCTGCTGTTGCATATGCTGTTGAAGCTGTATAAGCCGCAGAACCCAAACCTGTAACCGCTACATCTGCACCATCAACAGATATTGTACCATTCGTTGAACCGCCTGTAACTGATTGAATAGAGTTGTTTTGAACGTATGTTTCAGTTTGAGACTTTGTATAAACATTAGATACATCAGCTTTAGCATCTAACAAACTGTTTACTTGTGTTTGTGTATAAGTCGTAGCAGCATCTGCTTTACCGGCAACAGCTGATTGAAGAGCACTATCATCATAAACAGTAACTGTTACTCCATCAACTTTGATCTGACCATTGCTGGCACCTGATGTATTAACTGTTTGAACAGAGTTATTTTCAACATATGTTTCAACCTCTGACTTTGTATACACATTAGATACACTTGCTTTAGCTGATAATAATGTATTCATATCAGCCGTTGTTGTGTAAGCACCTAATGCTGTAGAAATAGCACTACCAACTTGTGTTGCATTTTGGTAACCTGCATCATTGGTCAATTTGGAAACATTATCATTTTCTTGCAATGCTGTATCTGCTAAAGCACCTTGGGCTGCTGTTGCATAATCGCCTGAATTTGTGTAAGCAGCAGAGCCTAAACCTTCAACAGTACCGATGGTTGCTCCAACAGCAATGGCTGTACCATTAGAAATAACATCGCCGTCAGCCGCATTCGCCGGAGTGGCTGCAATTGCTGTAATAGCAAAAAGCCCCAGGTTTATCAGCATGCACTTACGCAAAACACTGCGATATTGTGCGTTCAATAAACCAAGGGCAGTTCTAGAATATTTCATTATTCTTTTCTCCTTATATTGAATTAACATATTTGCAAATATGTCAGCCTAGATTTCTTAGCCATTAGCATATAACCTAAAGCTAAAAAGACTAAACCACATACTGTAATAAATAGGACTATATTTTATATAAAATCGCAACTGTTTATATATGTACCTGTGGATAATTTTCAATGCTTTTTTATTGTTATTGTGCCCTTGAGGCATAAAATTGAAATGTCATCCCTAAATTTTGTTGGAAAACAAAATTTTCAAGGGATCTTCGAATTAATTAAATCGGAGCAGTGAAACAACAAAAGAGTCATCCCTAAATTTTGTTGGAAAACAAAATTTTCAAGGGATCTTCGAATTAATAAAAAAGGCAGTAAAACAACAAAAGAGTCATCCCTAAATTTTGTGGAAAACAAAATTTTCAAGGGATCTTCCGATTAATAAAAAAGGCAATGAGACAACAAAAGAGTCATCCCTAAATTTTGTGGAAAACAAAATTTTCAAGGGATCTTCCGATTAATAAAAAAGGCAATGAGACAACAAAAGAGTCATCCCTAAATTTTGTGGAAAACAAAATTTTCAAGGGATCTTCCGATTAATAAAAAAGGCAATGAGACAACAAAAGAGTCATCCCTAAATTTTGTGGAAAACAAAATTTTCAAGGGATCTTCCGATTAAT
>FLNY01003058.1_pt1 | contig 36741 bp, 24 predicted proteins | sample 1140381 | NCBI WGS metagenome assembly FLNY01 (sample SAMEA3878172, study PRJEB12797) | bioreactor metagenome | biome: Moose rumen | place: Sweden | collected 2011-10 | reverse complement strand
ATGTGTATCAGGAAAGGTACTATTAAGAGAAAGAGTACATGGGAGATATACTAGGGTTGTTTGTCCATAGAAAACACCCAACTTACTGCAAAGGAGATTTCGGCGTATAGCTCAAATTGCAGGATGACTTTTTTGACATTATTTTTTATTACTGTCCGCTAAACATTAAAGCTCCATCAAAAAATTAGGGCTGGCACTTTGTATTGGTGTCAGCCCTTTTTAGTTATCTTTGTAGTTGACAAGAAAACAAACATAACCATGGGCAAAAGTACACATTTTTTCGGACAGCCGGTGTATGGTCAGCTAATAAGATCGCTTGACCGTGATAAAATCATTGAAATGAGCCGCAAAAACGGTGGCGAGAAGTATGTTAAGAGCTTTGACGGGTACACTCACCTGCTTACCATGCTCTTCGCAGTAATCATGCGTTTCGACTCTTTGCGTGAGATAGAGGCGGCAATGACAGCCGAGGTCAGGAAATTGCATCATATCGGCATAGAAAAGGTCCCCAAGCGCAGTACACTCTCTGATGCCAATGCCAGACGGTCGGAAAAGTTCTTCGAGGGTGTTTACCGCGACTTGTATGACTGCAACAAGGACAAGCTTTCGTCGGACACCCGAAGAAATGGCTGTGAGGAGTGGATAAAGCGCCTGAGAATCATTGATTCCACCACTATTTCACTTTTCTCCAATGCCATTTTCAAAGGTGTTGGACGGCATCCCAAGACAGGCAGGAAGAAAGGCGGCATAAAAGTCCATTCGGTCATACATGCCAATGAGGGTGTGCCATGTGACGTACAGTTCACCTCTGCCGCCACCAACGACTCATTCATGCTGACTCCGAATTATTATCAGCATAATGAGATAGTTGCCATGGACAGGGCATACATCAACTATGAGAAGTTCGAGGAACTCACAGAGAAAAATGTGATGTACGTGACTAAGATGAAGAAGAACCTCACCTATGAGATTCTTGTAGACTGCATGGATATGAATGCGGATGGAAAGATGGAATACCGCGAGCAGGTGGTCGTATTCCGCAAAGAGGGCATCAGCCATATCGCACGCATCATCACATACGTGGACATCAAGAAAGGCAAGCAGCCTAAACTCATATCACTGCTTACAAATGATTTTGACATGCCACAGGAAACCATAGTGGCCATTTACCGCAGAAGATGGCAGATAGAATCGCTTTTCAAGCAGATAAAGCAGAATTTCCCTTTGCGTTACTTTTATGGCGAAAGCGCAAATGCCATCAAGATCCAAATTTGGGTCACGCTGATAGCGAATATGTTGCTATCACTACTCCAATGCTCGCTGGAACGCAGCTGGAGCTTTTCTGGATTGGCAACGATGGTGAGAATATTCCTCATGTACTATCTCAACCTGCACACATTCTTGAACCAGCCGGATGCCGACCTTAAAATCATGCTTGAACTGGCAGCTGAAGCGCCTCCAGGCGAGACGGAAAATGAATGAGGGGGCTTGTCATAACAAATAAGTATGCCCAACCACTGGTAATAAAGAGGTTGGGCATGGATAGGTCGTGTTTAGCGGACAGTAATAATTATCAATAAGTTAACCTATTGTTTAGCGGAAAATAGGCATAGGAAATTTCGTTACAACCCAAATTGTCCGTTTCTCCCCTATGTTCATAGCGAGTCGCTCTCTTCGGTGCGTCGATAACTGATAGTCTGTGTCGAGCATTTGTGTTTTTCTGGCATTATTCCACTGAGTTCGGGACATTGCGGGACTGGTGTGGTCTTGGATACCGCAATCGGGGCAGGAGGGTGGCTCTTGTCAGTCAGTCTTATTATGTATAATGTGTGTGATGAGATTGCCGGTAGGTGAAATACCTGTTGTACGATGACATCATCTGTTCTTTCTCTTGATAAGATAGTCAAGACACTCACGTAGGATGTTAGCCTTGAGGTTCCATAGCACGACGAGGTAGACCATCATGGTCAGGGCGACGCGTAACGGCAACATCAGATATATGTTGGTCACCGTCGACGTGACGAGGTATGTGACGATGACGGACATTGCGGCGGTAACCAGGAACGGTGTGATGTCTTTTGCCGCATCAAGATATGACAGTCCTATCTCACGTTTAAGGAAGTGGTGCCATATAGCTGTCCATGAGATGTTGATGGTGATGTAGGAGAGTATCATAACCTTAATGGCTGTGAGATGTGTGTGAGTGCCGAAAAGGTCTATGTTGACCTCCCCGATAAGGTAGTATGACGCTGTGATAGCCAGCAGTATCGTGATGCCCTGCGATATTATGTTCCACATATACACGTTTGACTTTCCTCTTGAGATGATGAGGTTGTAGTATAAGGCGGCGATGGGGAGGAACGCTCCGCCTACGCATAGCATGCGCATGAGATAGGCGGACGGCAACCACTTGTCCTTGATGAGGATGGTGATAAACTCTGGCGCCACCAGTGACAGACCGAACATGGCGGGAAAGCAGATGAAGCACGTGAAGCGCAACATTTTACGGAATGTGCGTCTCAGCCTCTCCGTGTCATCACCGACTTGCACGAACACGGGTTGCGCCACTCCTTGTATCATGCCTGTTATGGTGTTTGAACCCATCAGGTTCCATTTGTTGGCTTGGTTGTAGAATCCTACCTCCGACTTGTTGTACAGCTTACCGAGTATGACGGAGAAGATGTTGTTGTTAATCTGGTTGGCGATGTTGGTGAGTAACATCTTGCTTGAGAATGCGAACATCTCGCGTATTGGCTTCATGGCCACTCGTGTCGACGGTCTCCAGCCGGACAGGTACCAGCTGAACAGTGACACGCACAGGTTGAACGTCAGTGTTTGTGTGGCGAGACCCCAGTATGCCATGCCCTGGAAGACCATTGTCACGCCGGTCACACCGGATATGATGAGTGATGACAGTCCCATCACCGCCAGCTCTTTCTGCTTGAGCTTACGGAAGAGTATGGCTCTCGGTACTATCGAGAAGCTGGCTATGAAGAACCCGAAGAAGTAATAACGTGACAGGGAAGTGAGAAGAGGCTCATCGTAGAAATCGGCTATGAGCGGGGCACAGAAATAGAATATGACGTATATGCAGAGACTGACGGACACGTTGAACCAGAATACGGAGTTGTAGTCCTCATGTGTGGCGTTCTTCCTGTTTGTCAGTGCTGTGACGAAGCCGCTGTCCTGCAGTGAGGTGGCGATGAGTGAGAAGATCATCAGCATGCCGATGAGTCCGTAGTCGCTCTCTGACAGCTTACGGGCGAGTATGATTCCGAACAATGCGTTGAGCACCTGTGTGGCTCCGTTGTTCACGGCTCCCCACATCAGTCCCTTGGCTGTCTTGTCTTTCAGTGTGTTGCTCATAAAAGAGTCTGTTCTCAGTTGTAGACACTCATGTTAGTGCCGTCGTATGTTATTTTGTATCTGTACAATCCACGCAGGCTGCCGTACTGACGTGTGCTGTCCGTGGATAATATGACGCCGTAGTTGTTCATGTCGTACGATATACCGCAGTGTGAGCATTTGGCGTATCCGTTGTCGGAGAGAGACAGACGGTAGGCGGCGGCGTCACAATACGGACACGACAGGTCGTAGGCGAGATTCTCACCGTTGTAGTTGGTGCCCACGATGACACCTCCAAGACCAAAGTAGAAATACTGCTGTGTCTTCGACGGGGTGTAGTCGGTGTATTTACCCGTGGAGCCAAGTGTCATGCGTACCTTGCCGTTGCCCATCTCCCTTATGCTGGCGAACTGTCCGTAGTTTCCCATGACGTTGAACAACTCGGTGTAGCTGCTCACCGCATAGTTTATCCTCACCAGCTCACGGTTTGAGTATGTCGTGGTCGTATCGTCGCACGAGATGAGTGTGGCGATAAAACCGACAGACAAAGTCAGTACTAAGAGTCTCACTTTGTCTGTCAATGTCTTGTTTGTCGTATGTGTCGAAGTTATCATCTGACGTTAAGCAGACTGTCTATGGCCTGTTCCATTTTATCGAATTTGAAACCGCTCTCCACCTCGTCCATGAGCTTCTGTATCTTGTCGTTGCACAGATTGCCGATGGAACCCTCATGAGTGTGGTGTATGTCCTTGTTTGGGGTGAAGTTACCTGCCTCGATGTCAAGTCCCACCTTCTTGTATGCGTCGCGGAATGGCATGCCCTCATACGCCAGACGGTTGACCTCCTCGACGGAGAACATGGCGTCATAGATCTTGTTGTCCAGTATGTTCTCCTTAACCTCCATCTTGTTGATGATGTAGGCAGCCATCTGAAGACAGTCTTTCAGCTCGTCGAAGGCTGGCAGGAATACTTCCTTGATGATTTGAAGGTCACGGAAGTATCCGACAGGGAGATTGTTCATAATCATCGTCACGGTGACCGGCAACGACTGTATCTTGTTGCATTTTGCCCGAGTCAGCTCGAACACGTCTGGGTTTTTCTTGTGAGGCATGATGCTGGAGCCTGTGGTGCAGTCTGCCGGCAGCTTGACGAATGAGAAGTTTTGTGAGTTGAACATACATGCGTCGAAGGCCATCTTGGCGAGAGTGCCCGCTATGCTTGCCATGGAGAACGCCACGTTACGTTCTGTCTTGCCTCGTCCCATCTGAGCGTACACCACGTTGTAGTCCATGGAGTCGAAGCCGAGCAGGTCCGTCGTCATCTGTCGTCTCAGAGGAAAGCTTGAGCCGTATCCGGCGGCAGAGCCGAGTGGATTGCGGTTGGTGATTTTCCAGGCGGCGAGAAGGTACTGCATGTCGTCGACCAGACTCTCCGCATATGCTCCGAACCACAGACCGAAGCTTGACGGCATGGCTACCTGCAGGTGGGTGTAGCCTGGCATCAACACGTTCTTGTAACGTTCTGACTGACTTATAAGCTCGTCGAAGAGGTTACGTACCAGTCCGGCGAGCTCCCTGAGCTGCTCTCTGATGAACAGCTTGAGGTCCACGAGCACCTGGTCGTTGCGTGAGCGTCCCGAGTGTATCTTCTTACCAACGTCACCCAGCTTTCGTGTGAGCATCAGCTCCACCTGTGAGTGGACATCCTCAACTCCTTCCTCTATCTCGAACTCACCGCGCTCCACAGTGTCGTAGATGGAGCGCAGCTCTTTCAGTAATATTGACAGCTCGTCCTTCGTGAGAAGGTCGATGGACTGCAACATGGTGATGTGAGCCATGCTGCCGAGCACGTCATACTTCGCCAGGTACATGTCCATCTCACGGTCACGTCCAACGGTGAATTTCTCTATTTCTTCTGTCATTTGGACGTTCTTCGTCCACAGTTTATCTGCCATGTCGTATCAGTTGTAAGGAATCATAGCCAGGAAATCTGCGAATTTCTCGACTCCGTCTTTTAGTTTATTGCCTATTATCCCGCGGAGGAAGATGTTAAGCTCTGCGTCGAGAGTGACAAGTATCTTGCTTGTCGTGTCTGACGTGGGCAGTACCTGTATCCACAGTGTGACACCTACAGGTGAGTTGGATGTAGTATATTTGACACACTTCTCAGGCTCGCGGTCCACAATGTTTATGGAGATGTTACCGAGAGCTGGTATGTTGACAGACAGAGAGTCTGGCGTGAACTGAGCGTCATTCAGTATCTGTCGCAGCTGCTCTACCTGGTCCTGAGACACGTTCTGGCTTGATATGACATTCTGCACAGCCGGGTCGTTGACACGCTCTCGTATAGCCTCCAGATTGCTCAGGTCGGCGAACTTAGCGTAAACATTTGACTGCGGGTATTGGAGATGTTTTACTGAACTCTTGTATGTAGCCATTTTACTCGTTTTTTTTGCGTTGTTTACTTGACGGCCGGATTCCATTCGGAAGGGTTGGCGCGCCATTCGTTGAGCATAGGAATCTGTGCCTCTGTGATGTAGCCGGTCTTGAGAGCAACCTCGAGTACAGCCTCGTAGTTCGTGAGTGTGATGAGCTTGACGCCTGCGTCAGCGAATGCCTTCTCGGCTACTGGGAATCCGTATGTGTAGCTCGCCACCATACCGATAACCTCGCATCCGGCGTTACGTAACGCCTCCACGGCTTTCAGTGATGAACCACCTGTGGAGATGAGGTCTTCAACCACCACTACCTTGGTGCCTGGCTTCACTTCACCCTCAATGAGATTTGTCATGCCGTGGTCTTTTGGTTTGCTTCGTACGTAAGAGAATGGAAGGTTGAGTGAGTCTGCCACAAGAGCTCCCTGCGCTATGGCACCAGTGGCAACACCTGCCACAGCCTCTGCCTCAGGAAAATTCTCTAAAATCATACGGCACAGCTCAAGTTTGACGAAGCTGCGGAGGTCTGGATACGCTAATGTCTTGCGGTTGTCGCAGTAGAATGGTGACTTCCAACCTGACGCCCAAGTGAATGGGTTCTCTGGCTGTAACTTGATTGCTTTGATGTCCAGAAGTTTTCCGGCGAAAATTGTCTCGAGTGAATTTGCCATAATATTTTTTGTTAATGTTTATACAAAGTTTTATGTCGTGTGACGCATGAGCGATATGTGTCCAATTGTGATGCTCTACCTCGCTAACCGCGTCATCAGTGTCGTGTGACGCATGAGCGAAATGTCTGTGAGCGTCTCATGCGCACTGTCACGTGTCGTTCCTATTTCTTTATCTTTATCCTCAAAGGATTTCTCACTTTCTTTGCCTTGTCAGACAGGTGTGCCTCCCATTTAGCCAACGAGTCGAATCCCGTGGCTGGGTTCTTGCTCCATCCTGTTCCGAAGTAGTAAGTGTAGCCTTCGGAGTACGTCGCCGTGCCCACTGCATGACCGACGGCTATGCCGTTGTTCATGTCCTTGACGGACGTCTCGCTCAGTTTGCCCGGATAGACTGTACCCACATAAATCTTTCCCATCTGCTGTGACAGCTCGTCACGATATTTCTTGTTGTATACGCTGGCGTCACCGAGGTCCTCGTAGCCCACGTAGCCGTTGTCCTTGCTCATCACATACGCTGTCGGGTTCTGCTTGTGGATGACAACTCCTGACGCTATGTTGACGCTCGAGCTTAGTCCGGCATAGCTCACCGACACCTTGTTGAATTGTGAGCCTGCGTCGAGAGTGACCACTCGTGTCTCCTCGATTTTTGCACCCTGATAGTCTATGGCCGGATATGTGAGTCGTACTGTGAATCGCAATGGTCCGTTGTCCAGTATCTCATACTTCTTGTAGCACTTAGGCATGCAAAGGCTGCCGTCCTTATTGACTAAGGCGTTGGCGCCGCATCCCAGCGTGGGTCCCACGGTGTAGCAGTCCATGCCTTTGCCGTGGTCTATGTGGTAGCAGAAAGCGTTGTACACCTGGTCCGCCAAGTCCTGATAGCCGCGCTCCGCCAGTTGCCTGGACACGTTTCTCATCTCCTGGTTCTGTTCGCTGGCATACCAGTAGTCAAGCATCAGCTCGTCAGTACTCTTGTTGAACAAGTCATATCCGGAGGCGGCGCCGTGTCCGTAGATTCGGAACGCCACGCAGTCATTCTCCCATCCGAACTCGTCACCTCGTTCCGTGAAAAGACGTCCCTTGGCTTTTGTCTCGTAGTTGGCGGGTTCACCTTTCCTTATGTGGTATACGGACTTACCTTTGGCTGGAACTCCTGTCTGGAAGATTATCTTGCCGTCGTGAGTGACCTGACTCGGTATCTCATTGCCGTCAGCGTCAGTGACAATCAGTGTGGCATCGTGTCCGAGTTTGCCTCTCACTTCCGTCAGGCTCACCTCCACCATCTCATTGACACGCGCCATCGGTGTCGTGTTAGTGACGTTGACGGTCACGTCGTCCGCCGCAAGTACAGAGTTTGCCGCGAGTGCGGCAGCCATTAGTATCACCTTTCTCATTTCAAGCTGTCTTTGTACCAGTCAAACAATTTCTTCACGCCGTCCTCAATCTCCACTTTGTGTGTCCATCCGAGAGAGTGCAGCTTGCTGACGTCGATAAGCTTGCGCATCGTGCCGTCAGGCTTGCTTGCGTCGAAGGCCACCTCACCTTCAAAGCCGACAGCCTTGACGACAAGCTCAGACAGCTCACGTATGGTCAGCTCCTTGCCTGTGCCGACATTGATGTGGCAGTTACGTATCTCGCCCAGAGATGGTATGGCGCCACCTCTGCCGGCGCTGTGGTTACGGTCCACATCACCGTCGGTGCTGGCGCCGTAATGCACGGACGAGTATTTCTCTATACCTATGATGTCCTTGAAGTCCACGTTGAGAAGCACGTGTACGGAGGCGTCCGCCATGTCCTCGCTCCACAGGAACTCACGCAGCGGCTTGCCTGTTCCCCACAGATTCACCTTATTATTCTCAATGCCGTACCACGACAAGACCTTAAGTATCAGAGCCTCGTCGCTGTCTCCGTTAATCTCGTAACGTACCTTCTCCCCGTTCTCCGGTATGGTGGCTCCCACGGGACGTATGGTGAGGTCCTTTCTGATGGACTGCCAGTCACCCTCGTGGATGAGTTTAGCGAGATACACTTTACGCATCATCGCAGGCATGACGTGGCTGTTCTCCAGGTGGAAGTTGTCATTAGGTCCGTACAGGTTAGTAGGCATCACTGCTATGTAGTTGGTGCCGTACTGCAGGTTATAGCTCTCGCACATCTTCAGTCCCGCGATCTTTGCGATGGCGTACTCTTCATTGGTGTACTCCAGCGGTGATGTGAGAAGACAGTCCTCCGTCATCGGCTGTGGAGCGTTTTTAGGATATATGCACGTCGAGCCGAGGAAAAGCAGCTTCTTAACCTTGTGGGCGTAAGCCTCTGAGATGACGTTACACTGTATCTTCATGTTCATCATAATGAAGTCAGCGCGGTAGAGACTGTTCGCCATAATACCGCCGACGAAAGCAGCGGCAAGCACCACGGCGTCAGGCTGCTCCTCATCGAAGAACTTCCTGACTGAGCTCTGGTCTGTCAGGTCCAGTTCCTTGTGTGTGCGACCGACAAGATTGGTGTAACCTCGCGATTTGAGATTGTTCCATATTGCGGAACCGACAAGGCCATGATGTCCGGCCACATAAATTTTACTGCTTTTGTCTAACATAATCCTTTATAGAATAAATATTACAATGGCAAAGGTAGTGATTTTTTACGCAATGGAGACAAATGACGGACTGATAATTGTTTTTTAGCGTGAGTCAAAAGGTGTATTATGGATAAATCCATTATCTTTGCACCCATATTGCAATAACATTTTATAATTCATACCACATAAGTTATGATTTATTTTTTCAAAACACCTTCGCAGAGCGTCATTGCCACGGACGTCGAGCAATCACTCTCTGCAGACGAGGTTAAGGAGCTTTGCTGGCTTTATGGTGAAGCTCAAGTACTCAACGAAAAAAACATTGACGGATTCTTTGTCGGACCACGACGTGAGATGATCACTCCTTGGAGTACCAACGCTGTGGAGATAACTCAGAACATGAGTATCCGAGGCGTGAGACGCATCGAGGAGTATTTCCCTGTGGACGGTGAGGACGCTGAGTACGACCCTATGCTGCAGCGTATATATAAAGGACTTGATCAGGATGTGTTCACAGTCAACATCAAACCGGCTCCAATCGTTCACATCGACAATCTCGAGGAGTACAACGAGAAGGAGGGACTTGCTTTGTCACCGGAGGAGATTGAGTATCTCCACAAGGTTGAGGGACAGCTTGGACGTAAGTTGACTGACTCTGAGGTGTTCGGTTTTGCACAGATTAACTCAGAACATTGTCGTCATAAGATTTTTGGCGGCACATTTATCATCGATGGTGAGGAGAAGGAGTCGTCTCTCTTCCAGATGATTAAGAAGACAACACAGGAGAATCCTAATAAGATTCTCTCCGCATATAAGGATAACGTGGCTTTCAGTCAAGGTCCTGTCGTTGAGCAGTTCGCTCCTAAGGATCACTCCACTTCAGACTTCTTCGAGGTCAAGGACATTGAGTCAGTGATATCACTGAAGGCTGAGACACATAACTTCCCGACCACAGTCGAGCCGTTCAACGGTGCCGCCACAGGTACGGGTGGTGAGATCAGAGACCGTATGGGCGGCGGAGTAGGTTCATGGCCTATAGCTGGTACGGCGGTTTACATGACGTCTTATCCGCGTAACGGCGTGGCTCCGAGTCAGCCTCACAGCTATGCCAAGTGGACCAAGTCAGACAAGGCGGGCGACATACGTCCGTGGGAGGAGATACTGCCAGTGAGAAAATGGCTGTACCAGACTCCTGAGCAGATTCTCATCAAGGCGTCAAACGGAGCGTCCGACTTCGGTAACAAATTCGGACAGCCTCTTATCTGTGGTTCTGTGCTCACCTTTGAGCATCAGGAGAACCAGAACGGAAATGTTGAGCAATATGGTTACGACAAGGTCATCATGCTTGCGGGTGGTGTCGGCTATGGCACTAAGCGTGACTGTCTGAAGGGACAGCCGCAAAAGGGCAACAAGGTGGTCGTCGTTGGTGGTGATAACTATCGCATCGGACTCGGTGGAGGTTCTGTGTCATCCGTCGACACCGGACGTTACTCTTCTGGTATTGAGCTTAATGCCGTGCAGCGTGCTAACCCTGAGATGCAGAAACGAGCTAACAACCTCGTGCGCGCTCTCTGTGAGGAGGATGTCAACCCTGTAGTGTCTATCCATGACCACGGTTCAGCTGGACATGTGAACTGTCTGTCTGAGCTTGTTGAGGAGTGTGGCGGACTGATTGACATGACTAAGCTGCCGATAGGTGACCAGACATTATCAAGTAAGGAGATTATCGCCAATGAGTCACAGGAACGTATGGGACTGCTCATCGACGAGAAGCATATCGAGCACGTGCGTAAGATTGCTGAGCGTGAGCGCGCTCCTCTCTATGTGGTTGGTGAGACAACGGGTGATGCTCACTTTGCTTTCCAGCAGGGTGACGGAGTGCGTCCGTTCGACCTCGACGTGGCTCAGATGTTCGGACACTCTCCGAAGACATATATGCGTGACGAGACTGTTGTGAGGACATACGAGGATGCGACATACTCATACAATGACATAGACAAATATCTGGAGAATGTGCTCCAGCTTGAGGCCGTGGCATGTAAGGACTGGCTCACCAACAAGGTGGATCGTTCCGTGACAGGTAAAATCGCGCGTCAGCAGTGTCAGGGTGAGATTCAGCTGCCGCTGTCAGACTGTGGCGTGGTGGCTCTCGACTATCGTGGTAAGAAGGGTATCGCCACAGCCATAGGACATGCTCCGCAGGCGGGACTCGCCGACCCGGCAGCTGGTTCAGTGCTCTCTGTGGCTGAGTCTCTCACCAACCTTGTGTGGGCACCTCTCGCCGAGGGTCTTGACTCTGTCAGCCTGTCAGCCAACTGGATGTGGCCATGTAGGTCACAGAAGGGTGAGGATGCCAGGCTGTACGAGGGTGTTGAGGCTTTGTCTGACTTCTGTTGCGCTCTTCAGATCAACGTGCCGACAGGTAAGGACTCATTGTCAATGACACAGAAGTATCCTGACGGCAGCAAGATTGTCAGCCCGGGAACGGTCATCGTGTCATCAGGCGGTGAGGTGAGCGACGTGAGGAAAGTGGTGAGCCCGGTAATCATTAATGACAAGAACACTACACTTTATCATATCGACTTCTCTTTCGACCAGCTGCGTCTGGGTGGCTCAGCTTTCGCACAGACTCTCGGCAAAGTGGGCAGCGACGTGCCTACTGTTCAGAACCCTGAGTATTTCCGTGACGCGTTCTTGTCTGTCCAGGAGCTTGTCAATGACGAGCTGTTGCTCGCCGGACACGATATCAGTGCGGGTGGTCTGATCACTACTCTCCTTGAGATGACGTTCGCCAATCGTAAGGGCGGTCTCGACATCAACCTCTCTGGCATCGCCGAGAAGGACATCGTCAAGGTGCTGTTCGCTGAGAATCCCGGAGTGGTGGTTCAGGTGGCTAATGACAAAAAAGATGATGTCGAGGCGGTGCTCGACAAAGCCGGCGTGGCATACTCAGCCATCGGCTCTCCTATGGATGAGCGTAAGGTCGACGTGAAGAAAGACGGACGCACACGTTCGTTCGACATCGACAAGCTGCGTGACGTGTGGTACTCTACATCATATCGCCTGGACACTAAGCAGAGCTTCAACGGAGCTGCCGCCGACCGCTACGCCAACTACAAGAACCAGCCGGTGGAGCATAAGTTCAACGCCGACTTCACTGGTATGTTGAGCCAGTATGGCATATCTGCGGACAGACGTGAGCGCACTGGTGTCAAAGCGGCTATCATACGTGAGAAGGGTACGAACGGTGAGCGTGAGATGGCTTACTCTCTCTACCTCGCCGGATTCGATGTCAAGGATGTTATGATGACAGACCTCGTGAGTGGACGTGAGACACTTGAGGATATCAACATGATTGTGTTCTGCGGAGGATTCTCTAACTCTGACGTTCTCGGCTCCGCTAAGGGATGGGCTGGTGCCTTCCTCTTCAATCCTAAAGCCAAGGCGGCTCTCGATGCCTTCTATGCTCGTGAGGACACTCTCTCACTCGGTATCTGTAACGGATGTCAACTGATGATTGAGCTTGGACTCATAAACAATAACCATGCTGTCACTGACGCCAAGGACTATGCGCAGATGCTGCATAACGTCAGTCATAAGTTCGAGTCAGGCTTCGTCACTCTCAGCATTCCTGAGAACAAGAGCGTGATGTTCGGCTCGTTGTCCGGCAACAAGCTGGGCGTATGGGTGGCTCATGGTGAGGGACGTTTCCGCCTCCCTAAGGCTGAGAGCGAGTACAATATCATAGCTAAGTATAACTACTCAGGCTATCCTGCAAACCCTAATGGCTCTGACTATGACGTGGCAGGTCTCTGCTCTGCCGACGGACGTCACCTGGCCATGATGCCGCACCTCGAGCGCGCCATCTTCCCATGGCAGCAGGCTAACTATCCTGCAGACCGTTGTAAGGATGATGTCACTCCGTGGATTGAGGCGTTTGTCAACGCTCGCAAGTGGGTGGAGTCTCATACGAAGTGTAATAAGTGATTGTATGCTCTACGCTGAGTATTTTATAATAGATTATATTTGTGGGCTGACACCAAAACTTGGTATCAGCCCTTTTTTTGATTGCCTTTGTAATTACATGAAAGTCAGTAGTAAACAAGCGGTGATATGTAGATGTTAGGTGTGGCTGACGGAATGTGATGAAGGTGGAATAACGGACAAATTGCAGTGATACCAAATTTCCTATGCCTGAATTTTGCTGACAACGGGTTAACTTGCTGATAATCTTAAAACAAGGTACCTAAAAATCTTAGGTGTCTTTTTTGAAAATCTCAGGTTAGGATATAGTCTATACGCAGGTCTGAGAATTTAAAAATCCTAACCTGAACTTTTCAACGTCCTAACCTAAGAATTTCAGACGCCGAATAAGTCACGAGAAAATTCCGGAAGTCATTTTTTCGTTGTCACGTGTCAACGGAAAAAGAGGAGTTTCGGAAAGCAAAAATTGGTGGTACGGATAGGAAATATGGTTAGCGGTAAGATAGTATAGTTATGTGTGGTGAGGGTACGTCACAGGCAATGTGAAACCCCGGAAGCGTACGGACGTTTCCGGGGTCTCATGTTAAATGGTGTCACCATGTGCGCGCGGTGTCTCCGCCTCTCACGTCAGGTCTCCATTCTCGTCATACGAGTCATACAGGAAGTCATTATAAGGATATTTCTGCACGTGCAACTCTCGTATCTTCTTGTACAGAACCTCGCGCAGAGTGTCTATGTTAGTCTTCTCTCTGGCGGAGATGAAGAATGTGGCGAGTGTGGCTCCCAGTTCCTCAGTCACCTCCTTTTGTTTTATGTCGTCGTTGACGATATACGATCTCACCTTTTTGTCTTCGTTCTCGTCTTTGGCAGGTACGCTGTCTCCGTGTTGTACGCTGTCATTTCCGAGTCGTGCCATCCAAGTGTTTCTAAGCTCGTCGAGTGAGATATTCTCCTTGGTGCGCGGAGTGAGGTCGTCAGCGTCCTTTTCAATCCATTTGTATGCGTCAATCTTGTTGAAGATGAACATCTTTGGCTTATTGGCGCATCCGAGGTCGCTCAGCGTCTTCTCCACCACTTCTATCTGTTCCTCGAAGTCTGGGTGTGAGATGTCGACGACGTGAAGCAGCAGGTCAGCCTCTCTCACCTCATCCAGTGTGGACTTGAATGACTCGACGAGGTCGGTGGGTAGCTTACGTATGAATCCTACGGTGTCGGACAGCAGGAACGGCAGGTTGTCGATGATTACCTTACGTACCGTGGTGTCGAGTGTGGCGAACAGCTTGTTCTCCGCAAAGATGTCGCTCTTGGCGAGAAGGTTCATGATTGTGCTCTTACCTACGTTGGTATAGCCCACCAGTGCCACTCTGATCAAGCGTCCTCTGTTCTTCCTCTGTGTTGACTTCTGTGTGTCAATCTCTGCGAGACGTTCCTTGAGCAGTGCCATACGGTTACGTATGATACGCTGGTCCATCTCCAGCTGCGTCTCACCCGGTCCTCTCAGTCCCACGGCTCCTCCTCGCTGTCTCTCCAGGTGCGTCCACAGCCTTGTGAGTCGCGGCAGCATGTACTTATATTGTGCCAGCTCCACCTGAGTCTTGGCGGCAGCCGTCTGTGCTCTCATTGCGAAGATGTCGAGGATAAGACGTGTGCGGTCTATGATTTTCACCTGTAGCACCTGCTCTATGTTTCTTATCTGCTTGGCACTCAGCTCATCGTCGAAGATGACCATGCCGATAGGCTGCGGCACGTTGTTGCCAGCCTCGTCTCTCTGCCTTGCCAGCATCTTCTCGAGTTTACGTTGCTTGCGGCTCTTGGTCTCGTTTCTCTTCTGTTGGTTGTCATCGGTGAAGAAAGAGTCGTCCTCTTCCTCCATGTAGCTGTCTCCGTGTCGTGCCTTGGTGCCGGTCACGATGGTTTGCTGGTAAGGGTTGCCGAGGGCTATCTGCTCCTCCCAGTAAGCGTCGACCTCGTCTTGCTTCTCCTTGATGAATGCCGCTATCTCCTCCAGTTTACCCGTTCCCAGATATGTGGTGGTGCTTGGCCCGTTGACTCTCTGTGTGAATCTCCTGACCACCTTGGCTCCCGCCGTCTCCGCCAGGAACTCAAGCTCGTCGAGATATTCTTTAGTTTTTCTCTCGTTTTGTTGAGGTGTGATGAGACCCACCAGCACGGCGGTCTCCACACTTGACTCTGATATGACAAATTCTTTCATCTGATGTCTGTTTTTGTTGTTACCGGGACTTGTTGGTCGTCATGTCCGTCATGCCGTCTGCGTTGTCAGTCGCGATGTGTCAGTCCCTCTTACACTCTTTGAGCTCTTTTTTCAGCTGTCCTCTCGGCACTCCGAGGCTGATGGCCCGCTCAAAGTCTTTCCTTGCCAGTCTGTTGTTCTTCTTCTCGTAATGCAGGAAGCCCCTGGCTAGTATGAAGTTTTTGTTGTCCGGCTCCAGCTCAATGGCCTTGTCGAGGTCCATGATGGCCAGCTCGTACTGATGCTCCTCAGCCTCTATCTCAGCTCTCACACTGTAAATCTCCGCCTTGTCCGGATATTTCTCGGCGAGTAAGGTGAGACGTGACAGCGCCTCCGCCTTTTTGTCGCACTCGTGGAACAGTATGGCGACTCCCAACAGTCCCGCATAGTTGTCGGGGTCTATGGTCAGCAGTCGCTCATAGTGTGTCTTAGCCTTGGCGTACTCACGTTGCCTGGTGTAAATATATGCGGCGTACCGCAGAGCCTCTGTGTTGTTGGGGTCGACGTCAATGACGTTCTTGTAGTCGATGAGGGCTTTGCTCATGTTACCCATGTAGAGATACAGGTTGGCCCTGCTCATCAGGATGGGCACGTTCTGCGGAGCCAGGTTGAGAGCGTACTCGTAGGATGTCAGAGCGCGCTCGGTGTGTCCTTGTGCCTCCTGTACCTTGGCCATGTTGCTATAGACCAGAGGGTTTCTGTGGTCGTACGGTGATAGACGCAGGGCATTCTTGTAAAGTTGCTCCGCATATTCCAGTGAGTCGTGTGATACTGCTCTGTTGGCGGCTTCCACATACTCCTCGTATGTCTGTGCGCCGGCACACAGCGTGCAGAGGCTAATAAGCGCTGCGATACTTATCTTCTTTCTCATCTTCAAGCATTGAGAGATATGAGTTATAACGGCTCTCACTGATGTCATGACGCTCTACGGCTTCAAGCACGGCACAGTGGGGCTCGTGCGTGTGTGTGCAGTTGTTGAAACGGCAGTCGGCGGAGAAATGGAAGATTTCCTTGAAGTAGTGTCCCACCTCCTCACGGCTCATGTTGAAGGTTCCGAATCCCTTGATGCCAGGAGTGTCTATGATGTAGCCTCCTCCGTCCACCTCATACATCTCCGAGAATGTCGTGGTGTGTTTACCTGTTCCGTAGGCGTCGGACACCTCGTTGGTGCGAAGGTCAAGTCCGGGGAACAAGGTGTTGATGAGTGTTGACTTGCCCACACCGCTGTTGCCGGACAGACACACTATGTTGCCACTGATCTTCTCCCTGAGCCTTTCCACTCCCTCACCTGTCTTGGCGGATATGCGCATACACTCATACCCTATGGTCTCGTAGAGTCGTATCACTCCGTCAAGGTACTCACGCCATTCTCCTTCGATGATGTCTGTCTTGTTGAACACTAGGACCGTTGGTATGCGGTACGCCTCGGTGCTTGCCAGGAAACGGTCTATGAACGTGAGTGACGTCTCAGGTTGAGTGACGGTCACAATGAGAAAACAGAGGTCCACGTTGGCGGCTATGATGTGTGACTGTTTGCTGAGGTTGGTCGATTTGCGTATGATGTAATTCTTACGGTCCTCAAGCTTGGTGATCAGTCCCTGGTGAGCCTGCTCAATGTCCATGTCGCTGGTCTTCTCAGGCGTGAACTCCACCCTGTCGCCTATGGCTATGGGATTGGTGGTGCGTATGCCCTTAATCCTGAAGTTACCTTTAATCTTGCAGTCGTACACGTCTCCGTCATCGTTCTTGACGGTGTAGCTGTACCCCGTGTTTCGTATTACTAAACCCTTCAAATTGCTGTTTGTTTATTATGCTTTTGTGTCACCGTCCGGTATTGACGTCCGGTCTTCGTTTGCAAAGGTACTCGCTTTCGCTGACTCCACAAAATAAATGATGTGTTAAAAATGTTAACGAGTGAATGTCTGTCGCTTACATCTTTTCCGTCTTCTCCTCGGTGTCTGTGTGGCACGTCGAGCGATTTTGTAAATTTAACTTCGATACGGTATATTTAGGATGGTTTTTCTCAACGCGTGCGAAAAAAAGATTAATTTTGTCGGCAAATTATTTTCAGATGGAAGATTTCATTCATTTACACGTACATACTCATTACTCCATCCTCGACGGTATGTCGAAGATTCCCCAGCTCGTCGACAAGGCTTTGGCTAACGGTATGAGGGGAATGGCTATTACTGACCATGGTAACATGTTTGGTATCAAGGAGTTCTTCGACTATGCCAACAAGGTGAACAAAGGCAGAAAGAAGGAAGGACTGGAGCCGTTCAAGCCGATCTTCGGTTGTGAGATGTATGTTGCTCGTCATAACAAGGAGGACATGGTGGCTGCCAACGGTGACCGTAGCGGTAACCACCTTATCGTGCTTGCCAAGAACTTTGACGGTTACAAGAATCTCATCAAGCTGGTGTCAAGAGCTTGGGTCGACGGTAACTACGTGCGTCCGCGTACCGACAAGAAAGACCTTGAGATGTTCAAGGACAACCTCGTCGTGTGCTCCGCCTGTCTGGCTGGTGAGCCGCAGGAGCTGGTGCGACGCGCCTTGCGACTCGGCAAGTTTGCTGATGAGCCGTTGACGTCTGAAGAGCTCCTGAGGATGGCGGACGACTCCGTGGCATGGTATAAGAGAGTGTTTGGCGACGATTATTACATGGAGCTGATGCGTCATGAGGTCACCAACCCGGATATCAGAGCCAACAGAGAGACGTACGAGCAGCAGATGGCTATTGAGCCTTATCTCATTGACATGGCGCGCAGACACGGTGTGAAGCTCGTGTGCTCTAACGACTCGCATTTCGTGGACGAGGAGGACGCGGAGGCTCATGAGCGTCTGTTGTGTCTGTCCACAGGTAAGAAAATCACAGACCCTCACATGCTCTACTCCAAACAGGAATGGTTCAAGACCAAGGAGGAGATGAATGAGGTGTTCAAGGATATTCCTGAGGCTCTCACCAATACCATAGATATTCTCGACAAGATAGAGATATACAACATAGAGAGCGACCCTATCATGCCTTTCTTCCCGATACCGGAGAGCTTCGGCACGGAGGAACAATGGAGGCAGAAGTATACAGAGGCTGACTTGTTCAAGGAGTTCACCTCAGACGAGAACGGCGAGAACCAGGTGCCGGAGGAGGAAGGACAGAAGAAAATCAAGAAGCTGGGCGGCTATGAGAAACTGTACCGCATCAAGTTTGAGGCAGACTACCTCGCCAAGCTCGCCTATGAGGGAGCGCAGAGGTTGTACGGCTCAGGCAAGTCGGACGACCTGACGGCTGACAAGCTGGTGAAGGGCTCGTACGGCATACCTTCGGATGTGGAGGACCGAATACGTTTCGAGCTGCACATCATGAAGACCATGGGCTTCCCGGGTTACTTCCTCATTGTGCAGGACTTCATCAACTCGGCGCGACAGGAGCTTGACGTGTGGGTAGGACCTGGACGTGGCTCGGCTGCCGGCTCAGTGGTCGCCTACTGTCTCGGCATAACTAAGCTCGACCCGTTGAAGTATGACCTGCTGTTCGAGCGTTTCCTCAATCCTGACCGTATCTCACTGCCAGATATCGACACTGACTTCGACGACGACGGACGCGGTAAGGTGTTGCAGTGGGTTATGGACAAGTACGGACATGAGAACTGCGCACACATCATCACATATGGCACGATGGCAGCGAAGAACTCCATAAAGGATGTGGCGAGAGTGGAGGACATACCATTGCCCGTTGTCAACGCATGGTGTAAGGCTATGCCGGACAGACTGCCTGACGGACTCAAGCCCAAACTCGCCAATTACATCAAGTGTACTCCAGAGCTGAGAAACGCCGCCACGTCACCTGACGTGAAGGAGCGTAACACGATAGAGAACGCGTCGCGACTGGAGGGAACAGTGCGAAACGTGGGAATACACGCCTGCGGTTTTATTATTTGCCGTGACCCGATCAGTGACCATGTGCCGGTGTCCACCGCTGATGACCCGGACTTTCCGGACGTCAAGACGGCGGTGACACAGTACGACGGACACGTCATCGAGTCGACGGGACTCATCAAGATGGACTTCCTCGGCTTGAAGACACTGTCGGAGATGAAGGAGTGTGTCAAGCTTGTCAAGCAGACGACAGGAGTGGAGATTGACCTCGACACGATTCCTATCGACGACGAGCTGACATATAAGCTGTATCAGGAAGGTAAGACCATCGGAACGTTCCAGTTCGAGTCAGCCGGTATGCAGAACCATCTGAAGAAGCTACACCCTACGGTGTTTGCCGACCTCATAGCCATGAACGCTCTCTACAGACCTGGACCGATGGACTACATCCCGTCTTTCATCGACCGTAAGAACGGACGAGAGCCAATCACGTACGACATCGACTGTATGGAGAAGTACCTCAAGGACACGTATGGCATCACGGTCTACCAGGAGCAGGTCATGCTGTTGTCACGACAGTTGGCTAACTTCACTCGCGGTGAGTCCGATGCGCTGCGTAAGGCGATGGGTAAGAAGAAAAAGGATATCGTCGACGCCATGAAGCCTAAGTTCATCGAGGGCGGAATGAAAAACGGACACGACCCTAAGGTGCTTGAGAAGATATGGTGTGACTGGGAGAAGTTCGCCTCTTACGCGTTCAACAAGTCGCACGCCGCGTGCTATTCGTGGGTGGCTTACCAGACCGCATACCTCAAGGCGCATTACCCGGCGCAGTTCCTGGCGGCTCTCATGACACGACGTAAGTCGGACATCAAGGAGATCACGAAACTAATGGACGAGTGTAAGGCTTTCGACATACCTACTCTCGGACCTGACGTCAATGAGTCGTTCACTGACTTCAGTGTCAACAAGAAGGGAGAGGTGCATTTCGGACTGAGCGGCATAAAGGGCGTCGGTGAGAATGGTGTGAAGGCGATTGTGGACGAGCGTGAGAAGAACGGGCCGTACAAGTCTATCTTCGACTTCGTGGAACGAGTCAGTCTCTCCGCTTGTAACAGGAAGACCATGGAGAGCCTTGTGCTGTCAGGAGGATTCGACTGCTTCCCTGACATCAGCCGTGAGGCGTTCTTCGAGCCTGTCGGAAAAGGTAACGAGGTGTTCCTCGACGTGCTGATGAGATATGGAGTTAAGTATCAGCAGGACAAGTGTAAGGCGTCCAACTCGCTGTTCGGCGACGAGGAGATGGTGGAGGTGGTGCATCCGCAGATTCCTAAGAACGTGGCAAAGTGGAGCAGCATCGAGAGACTGAACAAAGAGCGTGAGCTGGTGGGTATCTACCTCTCGGCACATCCGCTCGACGACTACTCAGTGGTCCTTAACAATGTGTGTACCACTAAGATGGTTGAGCTGGCCGACCTCGAGAAGCTGTCTAAGCAGGAGGAGATAACCTTTGGTGGACTGGTGACTAACGTTAGACAGGGAATGACGAAAAAAGACAAGCCGTTCGCCATAGTGACTATGGAGGACTACAGCGGCTCAGGCGAGATTCCTTTGTTCGGTAATGACTATATGGATTTCAGAGGTAAGTTCGACAACGGATTCTCCCTCTTCGTGACTGCCAAGGTAGAGCCGTCAAAGTGGAACACGGGACGTTTCAACCTCGTCATTAAGTCGCTGAGTTTCTTGGCTGACGTCAGGGATACGGTGTTCGAGCGTCTGACGGTTCACGTGCCTCTTGACAAGCTGACTGAGGAGATGGTGACGGACATGACTACTGTGATGCGTAATAATCCTGGACCGACGGAGTTGCTCTTCGCTGTCAAGGGAAGCAACAATATGAACGTGACACTCGCATCAAAGAAAATGCGTGTGTCGGTATGCAAGGAACTGGTGGGCTATCTCGACTCACAGGAGGGAGTGAGCTTCACTATCAACTGACAGAGAGAGTGCTGACGCCGTCATCTGTCTTGCAAGCAACGTGTGATCACGACAAATAACCGACAGGTCGCCGAGGCGACCGTCAATCATATTTATTCACTTAACATCTTTGTGTATTATGGTAATCAACGAAGAAAATTTTGAGACTGTCATGGCTCAAGGCAAACCTTTGATGCTTGACTTTTGGGCAACCTGGTGTGGACCTTGCAAAAAGATTGCTCCAGACATTGAGGCTCTGGCTAACGAGTATGAGGGCAAGGCCATAGTAGGAAAGATCGACGTGGAGGAGTCTGAGTCTCTTGCCGCACAGTTCGGAGTACGTAACATTCCTACCGTGGTGTTCATCAAAGACGGACAGGTGGTCGACAAGGTGGTCGGCGCCGCCACGAAGTCTGCCTTTGAGGAGAAGCTGAAAGCTATCCTCGACTGAGAGAAGTGACGTCACGATTCCGGACAGTATGTTGCCTTGGCGTCAGTGCCTCGTGACAGACGATGGTCTGTCCTCACTGTGCTGGACGATGGTCAGCGTACGGATAGTGATAATGGTAATGATATGAAAATAATATTGTTATGGCAGAAACAGATGATATTTTAATGGATGCGGAGGATGACGCTCGTTGTGTGGAGTACATCCGTAACTATTTGCCGCAGGAGGTGAAGGAGAAATTCACTGATGATGACCTGTATTATTTCCTCGACGTCATCTATGACTACTATGCCAACAGCGGTATATTCGATGCAGAGCCGGATGAGGAAGGTTATGTGGACATAGATCTCGATGAGGTTGTAGACTATGTCATTAAGAAAGCCAAGAAGGAAGACATGGGTGTCTTTGAGCACGATGACGTGCTGTTCGTGGTGCAGGGTGAGATGGAGTACAGCGAGTCATCTATGAACTGATTGCTTCTTTTAAGTATATGTGAGGCGTGTCCGTACGGACGCGCCTTTTTTGTGTGACTGGTTGTGTGCGCATCCGTCACTTGTAACATGATGGTGACACTGAATGTCGTGTGGCTTGAGAAGAGAGAAGTGGAGAACGCGGATAAATTACACCTATTATATATTATATGACAAGGAAAATTTGGATATTTTTTTGTTATATCGTAATTTTGTTCCTGAGTCTGTGTTGAGCACTGCTGACACAAGCGGTTGTGTGAGCATGACGAGCGGCATAGACTGAAAAGGGATTGAATACCCGAAGGTCCGTTTATATTGACATAACTCGGAATTAATCGAACTTACAAAGATGATTTATCTATTCAGTGATCAGTGTTATTGAAAACAAGTTTGTGGACGGTAATTATCGCAATGTAAATGGTCTCATATTCTAATGGCAGTCATTACGACCATTGTTGTCTGCTCAGACTGTGGTCAGCGGCGAGACGTGGAGAAAAAAGATAACCTAACTTGTTTAACCAATGAGAATAGTTATAGACAAGGGATTTCAGATGCTTTGTTTTATTGAATGTGGGAGGTGGAATAAAGGACAATTTGGCTTGTGACGAAATTTCCCATGCCTGTTTTTTTGTAAAAAAGGGTTAACTTACTCATAATCTTAAAACAATGCTTAAAAAATCTTAGGTCTGTTTTTTGAAATTCTCAGGTTAGGTTGTAGTTTATACGCAGGTCTGAGAATTTCAAAATCCTAACCTGAACTTTTCAACGTCCTAACCTGAGAATTTCAGAGGCCGAATAAGACACGGGAAAATTCCGGAAGTCTTTTTTTCGCTGACAAACGTCAATGTGATTAGTGGTGATTTCGGACAACGAAAATGTGTGAAATGGAAAGGAAATTTGGTGAACGGGTGATTTCTATGTAGATAGAGGAGAAAAGATGAGATTTTTTTAGATTTAAGAAAAAAAGATGGTAGAAAATTTGGACGTTTTTTTTTTTTTTTAATTTCGCACTCGTTTGCAAGTAAGAGCTACACAGGCAGACGTGTCGGTGTTAGCTTGGCTCACCGCACAGAGTGAAAAAGGAGTGGATACCGAAAAACTTAAGAGTAGGTTTAACTTGATAAAATATTAACTTTTATGTATAAATATTTATTCGCTTTTGCACTTATGTTTGCCTCTGCAAGCTATTCTCACGCCGAGGGTGGCAGTAAGGTTGCCTATGTAATATGTGTAATGCCAGATGGAACAAAAGTGTATCTTCGGGGCGATGCTACAGACGAAGAAATAATTGAAGTATATGATAAATGGGATAGAGACCATAAAGTTGAGTAATACTTGTATCATGTCTTGCAATAAGAGATAATCACTGTCAGCCGACATTTTTGTCGGCTGATTTTAGCGTTTTTATATATGAGAAATATTTTCCTTGCCTTATTTTTGATTATGACTGTGGCGTGTGACGTCATGGCGCAGTATGTGGGTCTGGGAGACAGCGTGCGTTTCCGTATCGGATACGCCACGACGTTCAAAGACGAGTATAGTTGGAAATCCAGATGTGATGAGATGACAATTCTTGATATCGGCTCTCGTAAGTCTATCTTTTACAGCGTCAAGAATAACAGACGTCATGAGTTGCAAGATAGTATATTACGTAATGGCATCAGTCCTTATGCTTATCTTGATATTGTGAGTCAACATGGCTACAAAGGAGCTCGCATCAGCTATTATGTGCTGAAAGACTATTCTCCAGTGAATAAGGTGACTTATTACTCGCAATGTAGCTCAATGTTCCAGTGTGAGGAGAACATGACTTCTCTGCCGTGGAGTTTTGCGGATGGCGATACCATTGTCTGCGGCTATCCTTGTAAGAAGGCGACGATGAGCTATCGAGGACGTGAGTGGACGGCGTGGTACGCTCTCGACATACCTGTGAGTGAGGGACCATGGAAACTGCGCGGACTGCCGGGACTGATTCTCTGTGCGTATGAGTCGGAGGGTGTGTTCCGCTTCGACTGCAACGGCATATCCAACGGCAATGGCGAGGAAATGAGTATGGTTAATGTTAAGACGATAAAATGTACTCCGGAAAAGATGATTGAGATGGAGAGAATGTTAGAGGAGGATCCGGATAACCTCTACGGACTGATACACGGACATAGAAGCTATTCTTTCGACAAAGACGGCAAGCCGATGGACTACTCAGACAAGAAGGCGTGTCTGAAGGAGAGGAAGATAGATTGACGTTATACAATATTTTATGAGAGGTAAGCTGAGATATATTATCATTAAGATGTTATTGATGTCTTGTCTATGTGTCTGTGCGCAGAACAACACATACGATGGCACGGTGTGTGATGTTCACGGGCAGCCGTTGGATATGGTGTCGGTGGTTATACTGAACGAGTCGGGCTCGCCGGTCTCTTACACGAGAACGGACGAGAATGGACGTTTCGTCTTGAGCTGTGACACGTCGAGGCATGCCGTCAGCATGTCGTTCAGTTTCATCGGTTATGAGCGTAAGATCGTCCCGCTGCCGGAATTCAGAAATGGCAGTAAGGTGACGCTGGCGGAACAGCCTTTTTCCCTGAATGAGGTGAAGGTGGTGTCGAGACGTATCGAGGAGAAGAAAGACACGCTGACCTATTCCGTGGCGGGATTCAAACAGGCGCAGGACAGGTCGATAGCTGACGTGTTGTCAAAGATGCCCGGCATCGAGGTGAAGAAGAACGGAGTGATAGAGTATCTCGGAAAGCCGATTAACAAATTCTATATCGAGGGCCTGGATCTGCTCGGCGGTAAGTATAGGCTCGCCAGCGAGAATCTTTCGGCGGATAAGGTGAAGTCTGTGCAGGTGCTCCAGAATCACCAGCCTGTGAAGATGCTGCGTGACATTAAGTTCAGTGACGGAACGGCGCTGAACCTCGTGCTCAAGGATGATGCCAAGAACGTGTGGACCGGTGTCGCCGAGGTGGGCTCGGGAGCTGTGGTGCAAGGTGAGACGGAGTGGAACAGAGACGCCAGGATTATGCTGATGTGTTTCGGAAGGAAGATGCAGACGATATCCATGTATAAGACTAACAACACGGGAAAGGATATAGCGGAGGAGATTAATGAGCTTATATCAGAGGAGGACAGAAAGTACGAGATGAGCAGTCCTGTGTCGGGAGTGGGAGTGTGTGCGGCCGACCTGAAGGATGAACGGACGCTGTTCAACGACTCTCACTTGTTCGCCTCTAACTGGCTGTATAAGGCGAGGGAGGATGTGGACCTGCGACTGCAGTTGAACGCCTTCCATGATAAGACAGGGCAGAAGGCTTCGGTGACGACATCGTACAGCGACCTGAACGATGAGACGCAGATTGTGGAGACCACGGATGCTAATATGTCACACGGCTCCGCACAGATGGAGCTGATGTATAAGCTTAATGCCGACAATGTCTACCTTATGAATAAGGCGAGGGGAGCGCTGGACTATGCGCACGACAAGGCTATGACGGTGCTGAACGGACGTGAGACACCACAGAACGTGAAGGTCGACAAGAGGTATATGTCCGACAGCTTCTCCTTTATGAGAAAGTATGACAACAAGAAGCAGTTCGAGGTGAAGGCTGACGTGGTGTATAATGATATGCCGGGCTTGCTGCTGGTGAGTGACGGAAGGACGGAGAATGTTGACATGAGCTCGTTGAATGTCGACGCCGAGACTTCGTTCAGCCACACGCTGTCGTCTTTTCATATTTATTATAAGGCGGGATTCCAGGGACAGTTGTCCGACATCAAAGCCTCGCTGGGTGACGAGTTTGACGACAAGGAGCGTTACGTCTCTCTCCGACCTTACGTGCTGTCGTCAGCCATGTATGCCAATCGCGACGTGAAAGTTAAGGTCAACGCGCGCATGAGTATGGTGTCACGCGACTATGACGGACAGAAGGATGTGATGTTGCTGGCGGAGCCGAACGCCTCATTCTCGTACATCCCGTCAACCTTTTGGGATTATTCTCTCCGCTACACCTACAACAGGGTGCTTAGCGAGCTGACGGAGATGACAGACATACCGATGTATGTGAGTTACATCACGAGAATCGAGAACAGCGGCGAGCTTCTGGACTCGCACAGCCATTACGCCATTCTTAGCGTGAGGTATAAGAATGCCATGGCGGGCTTCTTCGCTAATGTCAGCCTCTCTGGCAAACTGTCGACTGGCAATGACTTGTATAAGAGTGAGCTGGTTGACGGTGTCTATGTCAGACGCTCCAGTCATCATCAGTGTGACCACGAGTCATATTCTCTGTCGGGAAGGGTGAGCAAAGCTATAGCGGTCACTAAGGCTAACGTGGCGCTGAGCGGCTCATACAGGACGACGCGTTATGATTTGTTGGTGTCTGATGTGGTCAATGCGTGCGAGACGCGTAATTACAATGTCTCCCTGTCATTCAGCTTCCGCCCACTTAAGATGCTGTCCTTCGAGGAGGAGTCCCGCATGTGTGTGTCAGAACAATTGAACCGCGCGTGCCCGTCGCTGTCGGCGGATAAGATGACATGGATGAATCATACGCTCAAGTCGTATCTGATGATAGGTAAATGGCAATTGGAATGGGTCAACGACTTGTATCACTCCCGTGACGAGAGTGTGTCTTTCAATTACTTCTCCGACTTGTCGGTCTGCTACCGCGACAAGATTAATGAGTGGAAGCTTTCTCTTAATAATATATTAGGTGCATCTGAATATGTCCACCGTAAGGTGTATGACTACTACCGGAATGTGTCGTCAATAGAGTTAAGACGACGTGAGTTTCTGCTTAGTTATTCACGTAGTTTCTGAACGAGGTGTCGAGAGACACCTCTTATCATATAACGTAAGAAATGGTGCTAAAGCAGTGTTTCTTTGTTTATATATATCAATCATGGTTAAAAAATACTAAATTGTGATATAAAAGTGTCATTTTGTTTGTTTTATAAAATGTATTTTTGTGGCGATATCGAATAACCTATACCGAAAGACCTGTTGGGAAGAAGTTCACGAAAGTACGTCTAACCTTGAATATGAAAAATACATTTGTGGCATAGACGTGGCTGATATGATACTATGGAATGAGATTGAAAATACTTAATATCTTAAATTTAATATCTAACTTAATTGATTAACTCATGTGTAAAAGTAATTTTATGAACTTGAGAATGGTGGTTTTGGCTATCTGCCTCGTGCTGTTGCCATTGACTGCTCTGGCTCAGACAACCATTACTGGTTTGGTTCGTGAAGCATCTGGAGAACCTGTTCCGGGTGCGTCAGTACGTGAGAAAGGTACAACCCGTGGTGCCGCTACCGACATCAATGGTAACTTCTCCTTCGACGTGTCTTCCCCTAATGCCACACTGGTGGTATCTTTCGTCGGATACCAGACTCAGGAAGTAAACCTCGAGGGACGTAGGAATGTGACTGTGACAATGCGTTTCGATGACGAACTCCTCGAGGATGTCGTCGTCGTCGGTTATGGTACGATGAAGAAGAAACTCGTCACCGGTGCTACTGTACAGGTGAAGGGTGAGGACATCGCCAAGCTGAACACAACTAACGCCCTCACTGCTATGCAGGCTTCCTCACCAGGTGTCAACATCGTGCAGTCATCAGCACAGCCTGGTAAGGGATTCAAGGTTAACATACGTGGTGTGGGAACTATCAACGGCTCTTCACCTATTCTTATTATAGACGGTGTCTACTCCGGTACCGCTAATGATGGTCTGAACGGACTCAACCCGAATGATATCGAGAGCATCGACGTCCTCAAGGACGCTGCGTCTTGTGCCATCTATGGTGCGCGCGCCGCTAACGGTGTCATCATCGTGACTACAAAGCAGGGTAAGAAGGGTAAGGTGCAGATTCAGTATGACGGCTATGTGGGCTGGAGCAACCCTTATAAGAGGCCTGCCACTCTCAATGCCCAGGAATACATGAATATCATCAATGAGACAAACTTCAACACTTACGGAACAGCTACTGACTGGTCTACTATCGTGCCTGCAAGCGTGCTGAGCAGCGTGCAGAACGGATGGAGCGGCACAGACTGGTTTGAGGAGTACAGAAATAAGAACGCCGTGCAGACTTCTCACGCAGTGAGTCTGACTGGCGGTGGCGACCTCTCTAAGTTCGCTCTCTCTGTGAACTACAGCTCTAATGAGGGTATCATGGGACGTGACAACGCGTCAAACTACAAGCGCTACGGAGGACGTATCAACTCTGACCATGTGCTCTACCGCAACGACAAGGGACGTGACGTGGTGACTGTCGGCGAGAATATCTCTTTCTGGTACCACAGCAGTCACGACTTGGCTGAGGGTAACGGCTACTGGAATATCATGCATGACGCTTACATCGCCTCTCCTCTCGTACCTGCGTACAGAGCTGACGGCTCACTCACATCATACGAGACAGACCACACAGGTTTCAATAACGACCTGTACTCACAGCCGCTCACGGCTTTCCTCGCTGGTAACTACAACTCTCTCAACCTTAATAGAGACTTCGGAGTGGGAGCTACATTCTTCGTTACTGTGGAGCCTATCAAGGGACTGAAATGGCGTAGCCAGGTCAACACAGGCTACAGCGCTTCCAACAATAGAAATATGAGCGACCCTTATTCTTCAAGCTCAACATCTGCGTCTTCTAACTACACTTCTTCTCAGAGCATGTACGAGGGATCTTCTCTCTCTTTCGATAACACTCTCTCTTATGTGTTGCCAGAAATAGGTAAAAACCACTTCGACGTGATGATTGGACAGTCTTTCGAGCAGTCTAACTGGAGCACAGGCATGAGCGGTAATGCCAGCGTGACTGCTGTTGACGCTAACTCACTACTCCTTAATGGTGAAAACTACAGAATGCTCAACAACTACGGATGGGAGAACTGGAAAGGTGGTTCTGGATACTTCTATCCAAAACAGGGAACTATCGCTTCATTCTTCGGACGTTTGAACTGGAACTACGACGAGAAGTACATGGCTACTGTTATTCTTCGTCGTGACGGCTCAAGCTACTTCGCTAAGGGACACCAGTGGGGTACCTTCCCTTCTGTATCCGCAGGTTGGGATATCTCTAAAGAGGCTTTCATGGAAGAGACAACTTCTTGGCTCGACCAGTTGAAGGTCAGGGCTTCCTGGGGACAGAACGGTAACTGCGACGCTGCTTCCGGAAAGTACGCTTACCTCTCTAACATCGCGTTCTCACCTACTGACTACGCTGACTACGGCTACAAGTTCTCTACAAGCAACGACTACACTGTAAGTAACAAGTATACTACTGGTGCTTACTCTCGTAACCAGCCTAACGAGAACCTCACTTGGGAGACTTCTGAGCAGATTGACTTAGGTTTCGACGCGCGATTCCTTAACGGACGTCTCGGCGTTAACTTCGACTGGTACAGAAAGACTACTAAGGACTGGATCGTACGTGCTAACAACTATGACATCTTCGGTTATGAGGAGGCAGCTTGGGAGAATGAGGGTAACGTACGTAACACAGGTGTCGAGCTCGCTATCTCATGGAGAGACAGACTGAACAAGAATTTCAACTACTTCGCAAACCTTAACATCGCTACTAATAAGAACGAGGTTACAAGTCTTAAGAACGGTGCCATCGGTATCGACCGCTGGAGCTCACTCTTCCAGAACTCTGAGTACGTATGTCTCGTTGAGGAGGGACACCCAGTATCTTACTTCTACGGTATGTCACATAGCGGTATATGGCAGAACCAGGCTCAGATTGACGCTGCCCGCAATGCAGGTAAGGCAGTTCTCGACGGTGCTCAGCCTGGTGACTGTATCTGGGAGGACTATAATGGTGACGGCGTGATCAGCTTCGACACTGACCGCCATGAGATTGGTGACCCTAACCCTAACTTCACTCTCGGTCTCACTCTCGGTGGTGACTGGAAGGGATTGGACTTCAGCGTCACAGGTTACGGAGCCTTCGGTCATCAGATCATGCAGTGCTATCGTACTGCCCAGCTCGCTAACAAGTATCAGAACTATACTCAGGACGTGTTTGAGAGATGGCATGGTGAGGGCACAAGCAACACATTGCCTCGTCTCAATGTCGGCGGTGACAACTGGGGACACGTCTCAACAGTGTATATGCAGAACGGTGACTATTTCAGAATCCAGAACGTGACTGTGGGCTATGACTTCAACAAAATCTGGAAGTCATCACCATTCGGTCAGCTCAGACTTTACGTGCAGGCACAGAACCTCTGGACATTCACAAGTTACACAGGACTCGATCCTGAGATGGGCTCAAGCGGCGGTACTCAGGACTGGGCTATGGGAATCGATCTCGGTAACTATCCTTCAGCTCGCACTTATATCGTAGGATGCAGCATTAAGTTCTAATCTTAAATAGTTTAATACAGAAAGTTATTATGAAAAAAATTATATCATTGGCAGTTGCGGCCGCTTTTACATTTACGTCATGTGAAAGTTTCCTCGATTCCGAAAACTATACCGAGGCAAACTCCGGAAACTATCCGGTGACTGTCAGCGACCTCAATAAAGAGATTTCCGCTATGTATGGTGTGATGAATCAGTATTGCAACAACCCGCTCAACACGCCTTTCCTGCTCAACGTCATGATGTCAGACGACTGTAACGGAGCTGGAGGAGACGGTGATACGGAGGCGCATGCTGTAGGACACCTCATGGCTACCAACAGTGACTATTATAAGGATGCCTGGCACTGTACCTACGTTGGTATAGCACGCGCCAACGCCGTTATCGGCACAAAGGAGAGCATCCTCAACACTCTTGATGAGAAGAAACGTAACCAGCTCATCGGTGAGGCATATTTCATGAGAGGGCTGTTCTACCTGTGGGGCTCACAGATGTGGGGCGATATCCCGGGTTACTGGACACCTGCCGCTCCTACGTCTAAGACAGAGTTGCCTCAGCTCTCTGCGGAGAATGTGATCTATCCTCATATCATCGCCGACTTCCTCAGCGCATATAACCTCATGAGCTATGACGCCACGACTGGTGACGGACATGCCACTAAGGGTGCTGCCGCAGGTTATCTGGCACGCGCATACATGTTCTATCAGGGATTCTACAAGGAGATTTCCGATTTGTCTTCACAGACTCCGGAGCCTCTCACACTCCCTTCACAGAACGGTGCTACGGAGACAATAACAAAGGATGACGTGATCACTATTCTTAATGACGTTATCGCCTCACAGAAGTACTCACTCATCAGCGACTATCGTCTTCTCTGGCAGTATACCAACGAGTACACTGCTCCTGACTATGAGTTCACAAAAGACCTCGCTGAGGCTGGAACATTCTGGGCCGGCAACGGTAACGCCGAGGAGTTGTTCGGTATTCAGTTCGGTAACATCGCCTCTTGGAACGGTACTATCGCCATGGGATTCACAAACATGACTTCACTCTACTGTTCTCTCAGATGTGACGACGCTGCGGATGGTGCGCAGGATCCTAACACTGGTTCCACATATCATAACGGTGCCCTCTCCACATTCCCTTATGCTCAGGGTTGGGGTCAAGGTACTATCAACGATAACCTTTGGGATGAGTGGCCAGATGGAGACCCTCGTAAGCGTGCCACGATCCTCAGATGTGAGGATGAGCTTGAGCACTATAGCTACACTACCTCATGTACTGAGGACGCGGGATTGTATAACAAGAAGTTGTGTGCTGTGACTACTAAGGAGTCATCACAGAACAACATGACCGATGGACCTTACACTTGGTGGGGTGTCGTTCGTGAGAACGCTGGCGTGACTCAGAACAACGGTAACAGTATGCAGGGTGACCATTTCGCGGATATCGTTCTCATGCGTTACGCTGATGTCTTGCTCATGCAGTCAGAGCTAACAGGTGATAACACATGCATGGAAATGGTTCGTATGAGAGCCGGTCTTCCTTCTATCCCCTTCACACTCCAGAACCTCAAGGATGAGCGTCGTTGGGAGTTCGCAGGTGAGGGAATTCGCTTCAACGACCTGCGCCGCTGGTCAGGTAAGTCAGGTGGCGTGGACTGTGAGGCTGCCAAGGCTCTTCAGAAGCAGGATGGTACAGACGTGAATTATCAGGGACGTTGGACTACGATGAAACATGCGAAGTCATCATGGGCACAGCGTTATGCTGAGACTAAGGGATTCTTGCCTATACCAACGTCACAGATTCTCATCGCCGGTGACGAGAACCTTCTCAAGCAGAACCCAGGATGGGGCTCAGACGTGGATGACTGGAACATGACATCTACTCCTGTATATTAATAAACTCTATAATAAATAAACGATACATATGAAAAAAACATATTTGTGTGTGATGGCTGCGGCTGCTCTTCTTGCCTCTTGTGATCCTACACAGAGCAACAAGGACTACGAGTCCACCATCATGACGAAGTCCGCAATGGATGGACTGGTGACATTCACTCAGACAGACGCTGAGGGTAACCCTGCTGCGGACGGTAACTACATCAAGTATACTACTAATCCATCTACGGTAGTACGTATTTACAACCTCAACTCAAAAGGTGAGGAAAATCAGTTGGCGCTCGGTGCTTCAGGCTCGTTCGTCCTCTCACCGCGTCGAGGCTCTGACCCTAACCAGACCGTTTATATACAGTGCATCAACTCTGACATGTCTACGGCTGAGATGTCAGCGGTGCTCAACGTGTACGTCCAGACAGAACTGGCTCCAGAGATGAAGCTCGCCGTGTCAGACGAGGGCAAGAAGGTATGGACATGGGATACAGAGGCTCCGGATGGTGTTGTCTGGGGTAACATGGGGTACTGCGGCGGCGCAGGCGCTGACGTCGGTCTCAACGGTTCCGGCAAATGGTGGGGTGTCACTTCTGAGGAAGAGTTCCTTGGTCAGATTCAGCACTCTAACACAGGTATTGCGACAGGTGAGGAGAGCATGGACGCCTACATGATATGGGATGACGAGGGTACGATAACTAAGTATGCCGCTGACGGCACTCAGATTGGTGCGGCAGGCTCATTCGAGATCCTCAACTATGACGACTCTGACCCTGCGGCATGGAAGGTGGGTACGCTCAAGACTTCGGAGGGCGCTATCTTATGGCCGTTCGAGATAAACTCAGGCGGTAACAGACCAACAGAGTTTGATATATGTTATCTCTCCGTTGACAAGATGTGTCTCGTTTATCCTGATAAGGGCGACTTCGCTGGTCTCGGCAACTGGGGTGAGGCATCATTCTGGCATTTCAAGTCAAACTCAGACCTTCAGGGTATGTTGCTCTCTTACGAGGCGGATGGTAAGGCTTGGACATGGAACACAGAAGCTACTGACGGTGTTGTCTGGGGTAACATGGGTTACTGCGGCGGCTCAGGAACTGATGTCGGTCTCAACGGCGCAGGCAAATGGTGGGGTGTCACTTCTGAGGATGAGTTCCTCGGACAGTTAAATCACTCTAACACTGGTGAGGCTACTGGTGAGGAGAGCATGGACGCATACATGTTATTCACTCAGGAGGGTAAGATTCTCAAGTACGACGCTAACGGAAACGAGCTGAACAGCGGTACATATCAGTTCGAGAAGGTTGAGGGTAACGAGTGGAAGGTTGGTAACCTCAACACATCCGCTGGAGCAATCCTCTGGCCGTTCGAGATTAACTCCGGTGGTAACATGCCAACAACATTCGAGGTCGTTTACCTCTCTAACTCAGCCATGACGCTCGTTTATCCTGACAAGGGTGACTTCTCAGGTCTCGGCAACTGGGGTGAGGCGTCATTCTGGCAGTTCAAGGCTAAGTGATAGTGTTTGACAATTTACAGTGTTTATCCAAGGACGTCACGTCGATAACATATCGGCGTGACTGTCCATAAGACAAGATATTGTAGGTTGGTAATAAGATTGTATTTTCGCCTTGCGTACCGTCCTGGTGCGCTTGGCGATTTTTTTGTTTCCGAGCTTCGACCTTCTCTCAACATTCCTACAATTCATTCCATTTCGCACATTTTTTGCTGTCCTAAACTCCTCTTTTTCCGTTGATGTCTGTCAGCGGAAAAATGACTTCTGGAATTTTCTCATGACTTATTCGACGTCTGAAATTCTCAGGTTAGGACGCAGAAAAGTTCAGGTTAGGATTTTTAGATTCTCAGACCTGCGTATAGGCTACAACCTTACCTAAAAATTTCAAAAAAGAGACCTAAGACTTTATAAAGCCTTGTAATATGATTATCAACAAGCTAACCTATTATTTTAGTAAAAACAGACATAGGAAATTTGGTTAAGTTCCAAATTGTCCTTTATTCCACCTGTGAGTGTATCTTCGATACCTCTGCTGGAACTTCAGTATTCGCTCATCTTGTCTGCCATCAGCAATGTAGTGTACTTCACGGTCTGTGAGCTTGGACTGACCTTGTTGCCTACATCTTTACGAGGCACCGTTTCATTACTTCCTCCCTTCTTTTCTTCACTGTTTTTCCACCTTCAGAGACGTGGTGAGCTGACATGTATTGCGGAAGGATACAAAAACAAACGCTAATGAGACGATAATCTGAATTATCCATATTATTTATAACTACATTTGTGACGGTTAAAGTTATGTTATGAGAAAAGCTAATGTGGTTATACTGGCAGTGATGTCTTGTCTCACCATGTGTGGCGAGAGTGTCTACGGACAGTCAGCAACTGGTATGCGTCATCTTGATGAGACGGGTGTGAGTGGCATCTCCCTGTGTGCCGGTGACGCTCGTTGTCCTTCCGCTGAGTTCGTGATGCGTCTGACAGTCTCTCTCGGCCGTTGGTACGATGTGGGTGAGACTCCTGAAGGTTACAGGCGAGTCATACCGATCACGGGAGGCACGTTCGAGGGGCCTAAGCTACGAGGGGAGATAATGAAAGGAGGTGCGGACTGGCAGCTGATACGAGGATACAGGACGTCGCTGGAGGCGATATACTCTATCAAGACCGAAGATGGTGTGTATATACATATACGTAATAAGGGTGTGGCGTATGACGGGCCGGATGAGAATGGTGAGTCGTCATCCTATCTCATGGCGTCTCCTCAGTTTGAGGCACCCGCAGGCTCGCGTTATGACTGGATGAACAATTGTGTTTTCATCTGCTCTCTCGACCCAAGCCATGTCAAAGACTCTATTGTTCTTAATATTTGGAAAATTAAATGATATGCTACGATTATCTCTTTTTGCCTTGACAATCTCAGCACTTACTGCCGTGGCGCAGAACCCGGTGGTACAGACTTGTCATACCAGTGACCCGGCTCCTATGGTGCACGATGGTGTGATGTATGTGTATACTGGTCATGATGAGGATCGCGCTGACTTCTTCTGGATGCAGGAGTGGCGAGTCTACTCCAGCTGTGACATGGTGAACTGGACAGACCATGGCTCGCCGTTGGCGCTGGAGAGTTTCTCTTGGGCTGACGACCGTGCCTGGGCATCTCAGGTGGTGGAGCGTGACGGTAAGTTCTACTGGTATGTGTGTGCTCATTCAACCATCAGCGGCGGCATGGCTATCGGCGTGGCTGTAGGAGACTCACCGACGGGTCCGTTCCGTGACGCCCTTGGTAAACCGTTGTTTGAGAACGGCACGTGGGATCATATCGACCCTACAGTATTCATCGATGACGATGGTCAGGCGTGGCTCATGTGGGGTAACCCGAGGGTGTATTACCTGAGACTCAACAGAGACATGGTGTCGTATCAGGGTGAGTTGGGTATGCTGCCGATGACGGAGGAAGCTTTCGGAGGTCCTTCGGCTGATAAGCGTGAGCGCGGAGTGACGTATAAGGATAGTTACGTGGAAGGTCCGTGGCTGACAAAACGTGAAGGCGTGTATCAGTTGCTGTACGCGGCTGGTGGGGTGCCTGAACATATAAGCTATTCCACAGCTCCGACACCTGTCGGACCGTGGACGTATGCCGGTGTCGTCATGCCGCTAACAGACACCAACTCATTCACTAACCATTGCGGTGTGGCTGACTACAAGGGACACAGCTATTTCTTCTACCACACTGGTAAGCTGCCCGACGGCGGTGGCTTCGGACGCAGCATTGCGATTGAGGAGTTCAAGTATAACGCTGACGGCTCGTTTCCTGTCATAATGCCTACGGAAGAGGGCGTGGACCCCGTGGAGTCGTTCAGTCCATATCGACGTGTCGAGGCTGAGACGATGGCGTTCTCCAAGGGCGTGAAGACAGAGCAGAATGATAAGAGGGGAGTGTATGTCACCGACATACATAACGAGGACTATATCAAGTTGCGTAACGTGTCCTTGTCCTCGTCATCAAAAGGCGTTTTCACGGCATGTGTGGCAAGCGGACTGCGCGGCGGCAAGATTGAAGTCCGTGTGGACGACGTGGACGGCGACTTGCTCGGCACGCTCGACGTACATGGCACGGGAGGCTGGGAGAGATGGAAGAAAGTGGCTCAGCGGATTTATCCGGTTGGTAAGGCTTGAGCTAATCAAGAATAAAGTGTTGCCAGCCTGTACATGAAGAAGCTGATGTCTGCAACCCCTCTGAACTGTGTTCTGAAAGCCTTGATTTTAGCATTGAAAGACTCTGCTGATGCATTGGTGAGCCTGTCCTCGAAGTAGTTGATGATAGTGGCGTTGTGGTTCTCAAAGGTCTCGACGACCTTGTTGAAGCCGTCATCGCCAAACGTTTCTACCTTGTTGTACCATCTTGCAAGGTTGAGCCTTGCCTCT
>FLNY01004668.1_pt1 | contig 36823 bp, 24 predicted proteins | sample 1140381 | NCBI WGS metagenome assembly FLNY01 (sample SAMEA3878172, study PRJEB12797) | bioreactor metagenome | biome: Moose rumen | place: Sweden | collected 2011-10 | reverse complement strand
GCCCTTGCCGCGAGCCTTGCGGGCTGCCGCCGCACGGTGCCGCTCACCGTCCTGCTGTTCGCCGCTCTCGGCGCCGTCTGCTGGAGCAGCGAAGCCCTCTCGCCCTCCCCTCCTCCGCCCAGGATCTTCGACGGCCTGGCAGAGGGGCTCGCGGAGGCCATTGGCCGCGCCGGCCTTCCCGGGGAGCACAGCGGCGCCATCGTGACCGCGCTCCTGACCGGCCGCAGAGGCGCCCTGCCCCGTGAGACGACTGCGATCTTCCGCAGCAGCGGCGCCGCCCACCTCCTCGCCCTCTCGGGCCTGCACCTCGGGGTCATCTACCTCATCCTGAGCCGCCTGCTCTCCCCTCTTGGCAACTCCCGGGCTGCGAGGGCGCTCAGGAGCGCCGTCACCGTGGGGCTCTGCGGCATCTACACCCTTGCGACGGGCGCCGGGCCGTCAATCGTCAGGGCCTTTCTGTTCATATCGACAGGAGAATGCGCAAAGCTCCTGCGCATGCGCAGGATTAAGCCCGCCGGCACGCTGAGCCTTGCCCTCACCGTCCAGCTTGCGCTGCGGCCCGGTCTCATCAGCTCCGCCGGGTTCCAGATGTCGTACCTCGCCATGCTGGGCATAGTCGCGCTGTACCCGCGCCTGGAGGCATGGTATCCGCCCGGCAGCAGGCACGACCCCATGCGGCGCATCTGGAAGGCCGCTGCGCTGAGCGTCTCCTGCCAGCTTTTTACGGCACCTGTGGCATGGTGGCATTTCAGGACCTTTCCCCGCTACTTTCTTATGGCCAACCTGCTCGGGCTCCCGCTCACCGAAGCGGTCATCGTAACCGCCGTCGCCACCCTCCTGCTCCAGGCCGCGGGCATCTGCCCCGGCGCCCTCCCCCGGCTCTGCGGCACCCTCGTCCAGGCCCTCGAATTTTGCCTCCACGCCATCTCCACGATGTAGGAAGCCTCACGCCCATATGCGGGGTGCATTTTTGGCGAGACTCAAGGAATGAAAAAAAATTACTAAGAAAGGCGCTGGACTTCGTCGACGCCGGAAATGCGGGAGATGCCGTCGATGGTGAGCTGCAGCTCGTCGACGGAGTGGACCGGGAAGTCGATGATGCACTCGACGATCTCGTCGCTGGTGCTGGTGGAGAGGTGCGTCATCGAGAGGTGCTGGCGCTCGACGAAACAGTCGATGATGTCGCGCAGAAGGTGGTAGCGGTCGACTGCTACGATGCGGATGCGGACAGGATACAGCTTCCCGGGATCGGCCTTGAAGTCGGCGGCGACTATGGTATTGCCGTTCTCGGAGGCCATCTTGATGGCGTGGGGGCAATGGCGGCTGTGGATGGTCACATGGCCCTCGGCATCCTGGAAACCGATGACCTCGTCGCCCGGAAGGGGACGGCAGTCGGGGCACAGGGAAAATTCGGCCTTGGGAAGATACTTGAGCCGGTCGCGGAGGTGCTTGCGGGCCTTGTAGGTCTTGGCGAACTCGAGCCACTCGGGTTTGGGGACCACTTCGGGCGAAGTGCCAATCTCGACGCAGTCGCCGCGGTGCAACTCCGTGCGCAGGGGGCTGAGGGCGCCGTTGACACGGGCATACTTGGCGTGGTCGCCTATCTCGGAGTGCACTTCGAACGCGAAGTCGAGCGCCGTCGCCCCCTTGGGAAGGATGATGCCCTTGCCCTTGGGCGTGAAGGCGAGGATGTCGTCGTTGTAGAGAGATGTACTCACCCCGTCCATGAAATTGTAACCGTCGCCGCTTTCGGCTATGTTCTGGAGGACGGTCTTGAACTGCTCGAGCCAGCTTTCGCCTCTCTCCACTATGCAGCCCAGGCGGGAGTTGCGGTGCATGCGCTCCGAGGCTATGTGCATCTCCTCCCAGGCGCCGGCGCGGTTGAGAAGGCGCACGTGGAAGCTCTGATAGCCGTTGTTCTTGGGGTTGTCTATGTAGTTGGAGATGCTGCCGGGGCGCTCCTTGAAGCGCTCTGTCAGGAGGCTGTAAATGAAAAGCGCCGTATCCTTTTCGGGCGAAATGGAACGCTGCCATTCGGTGAGGGGCTCGAAAATGATACGGACGAAGTGCTTGAAATCGACGTGCGTGAAATCGCAGGACTGCTCCTGCATGGTGCGCCATATGCTGTAGGGCATGCGGTAGCGGACCTGGGTGCGGGCATTGACGCCGGCGGAGGAAAGAAGGACGTCTATCTCGTCGGTGAAGGCCTTGACGGATTCGGAAGTGCGGAGGCGGTCCTCGCGGAGCTGCTTCTCGATGACTTCGAATTCACGGGGACATCGGAAACGGAACGAGAGGTTCTCGAGCTCGGACTTGACGTGGTACAGGCCAAGGCGGCCGGCAAGCGGGGCGTAGAAGAAGTCGGTTTCGCCGGCTATCTTCATCTGCTTGTCGGGGCGCATGCTGTCGAGAGTGCGCATGTTGTGCAGGCGGTCGCTGAGCTTGACCAGGAGGGCCCGGATGTCGTAATGGACGGACTCGAGGATCTGGCGGTAATTGTCGACCTGCTTGGTGTGCTCGTAGTTGCGCTTCTTGCGTTTGGTGACGGCATCGACGAGGAAGGCTACGTCGTCGCCGAAACGGGAACGGATGTCCTCAAGGGTGAAGGGGGTGTCTTCGACGACGTCGTGAAGGAAGGAGGCGATGACGGTGTTGGCGTCGAGCTCGAGCTCCTCGGCGGCGATGGTCGCCACGGCCACGGGGTGGACTATGTAGGGCTCGCCGGTGTTGCGCTTCTGGCCTTCGTGGGCCTTTTCGGCGAAGGCGTAGGCATCCTTGATGCGCTGCAGGTCCTCTGGCGTAACCCGGGGCTCGCAGACGTCGAAGACGTGCCGGGCAGACTGCCGTATTTTCTGCATGTCGTCCATGGCTACCTCACGCAGCGGACGCTTGCCGCAAATGTATCCTTGTCGGCGAGGCCGGCATAGACGTTGTCATTTTCCTGATATATGTAGCGATAGACGCCCTGGGTGCCGGATTCGTCGGATGTCCAGAAGGCGGCGTAGGAGCCCAGTCCGCTGAAGTCATAGGAACCCTCGAAGACGTTGGCGTAGCCGGTGGGGATGACGCAGAGGCCCGATTCGTTGGTGACGGTGACTCCGCGGAAGAACTCCCACATGGCGCTGCCGTTGAAGGTTATGCCGCACATGAGCTTGCCTGCGCCGGAGGGGGAATCCTGCAGCGGGGCGAGGGTGTCGGGCGCGCCGACGGACTTGAGCAGCTGCACCCAGTCGCTGTCGGAGGGAAGGCGCCAGCCCTCGGGGCAGGCGGTCCGGGCCTCTTCCCAGGTGTAATAGGCACCCAGGACGTTCTGCAGGGCGGTGCAGCCTACGTAGGAACGGCCGAAGGTCTCGGTGCCGGAGGCGTCGCGCTCTATGTAGGAAAGGTTGAAGCATATCCAGTCGGTACCGGCCACGGTGACTATGGGATAGGTCCTGGAACGGAGATCCGCGGAGCCGGAGTCAAGGCTGATGTCTATGTTGCCGAGGGTGCCGTTCTCGCTGACGGTGGTGAACTTGATGCTGGTCGAAGACGAGTAGTAGAGGTCTGACGACTCTACAGCGAAGGCGGTGCAGAGTATGGAGAAAGTGCCGAGGGTGTCGGGGACGGTGTAAGTGTAGACCGACGTGGTGTCTGTCACCTTGGTGACGGGATCCTTGAAACTGTAGCCCACCGCGGTGCCGTCGGGGGCGGTGATGCCGGACACGGAGAAGGTGTACGTGGAGCCCGGAGTCACGTACGAGGGCATACTGTGGACTATCTTGAAGGAGCCGTCCATGTATTCCTTTTCTACCTCGTCCTTCTTGCAGGAGACGAGGACGGACAGAATGAACAGCGGCAGCAGCAGTGTGCGGAATTTCATCATCTTCGGTTTGTGAAGTGCAAATATGCACATTTTTATGTTAAAATCCGCTATCTTTGCACAAATTGTTTGCCATCCACACATGAAACAGAGGCTCCTTGCCGCCATATTTTGCCTGTTTGCGGCAGTTTCCTGCAACCGCGGCTACGTAACCGTGGGCGGCTATGCCCAGGGCGGCACGTATTCGGTGCGCTACAACCCCTCGGGCGTGAGCGAATCCCGCGACAAGGTCGCCGCCGCCGTCGCACAGATACTCGACGCCATCGACACCACCCTCTCCGGCTACAACCGCCGTTCGCTCCTGAGCAGGCGCAACGCAGGCGAGCCTGTGGAGCTCAACGCCATGTTCCTCGAAATGGAGACGTTGTCGGAGCACTACCGCGAGCTGAGCGGCGGAGCCTTCGACGTGGCCGCGGGTCCGCTGTTCGACATCTGGGGCTTCGGATTCACCGCCGACAGCCTTCCCTCCGACGAGGCCGTCGCCGCCGCGATGGAGCGCTGCCGCAGGCGCGAAGTCCTGAACTTCAACGCTATAGCCCAGGGCTACACCTGCGACAAAGTCGCCGGATACCTCCACTCCATAGGCGTGAGGGACATGCTGGTCGACATAGGCGAAATCTTCTGCGAGGGAGTCAATCCCGACGGGAAGCCCTGGACCATCGGCATCGACACCCCCTCCGACGACAACGCGGTCCCGGGCAGCTCGCTCGCCGGCATCTGGAAGTCCGACGGCGGCCCCCACGGAGTCGTAACCTCGGGCAATTACCGCAAATTCTACGTCAGGGACGGGCACAAATACGCCCACACAATCGACCCCAGGACCGGCCGCCCCGTAGAGCACAACCTGCTGAGCGCCACCGTGATAGCACCCACTGCTACAGAGGCCGACGCCCTTGCCACCTACTTCATGGTCGCCGGGCTCGACGAGGCTCGCGGCTTCGTGGAGTCGCACCCCGGCATCGAGGCATGCCTCATCACCTCCGACGGCACCTGGTGCTCGGAGGGATTCTGAGCTAAGTTCTGAATTTACCTACACCTCCTTGCCCGAAAGGGTGAGGACCTGGTCGGCGTAGCTGGTTGCGGCGGGACGGTGGGTGATGCAGAGTATGGTCTTGCTGCCGCGGAAGCGGGCGGCGAGGCGCTCGAGGAGCTGGAGCTCGGTGTCGGCGTCAAGGGCAGAGGTGGCCTCGTCGAGCACGAGTATGCCGCCGGGACGCAGGAGGGCGCGGGCGATGGCGATGCGCTGGGCCTGCCCCTCGGAGAGGCCGGCGCCTATCTCGGCGCATACGGTATCGAGCCCCTCGGGCAGGTCGTAGACGAAATCGGCCGCCGCAAGGTGCAGGGCGTCGCGAAGCTCGTCCTCCGTGGCGTCGGGCTTTGCCATGAGGAGATTGTCGCGTATGGTGCCGCTCATGAGGCTGTTGCCCTGCGGAACGTACATGAAATTGCAGCGCGTGGCCACTCCCGAAGGGACCTCAGTCGTGCCGTCGTAGAGCACCACCCTGCCGCTGTCGGGGGGCAGGAGCGACATGATGACGCGCACCAGCGTGGACTTGCCGGCGCCCGTGGAGCCTACGATAGCCGTCATGGTGCCGGGGGCGAAATCGTAGTCGAGGCCGCGCACAACGGGCTCCGTGGTGCCTTCATAGGTGAAGGTGAGGCCCTCGGCGCGCACGCCGGGGGCGCCGCTGAGCACGATGTCGGCCTCTTCGGCCTCCTGCCGCTCGGCCTCGAGGTCGAGAAGGCGGTCTTCCGACGAGAGGGCCCGGATGAACGCAGGCACCTGAAGGGCGATGCCGGCAACGGGGCGCTGGACCTGCCCCACAAGCTGGAGGAAGGCCACCATGGTGCCGTAGCCAATGGTGCCGTCCCTGAGGCCGAACACGCCCCACAGGAACACGAGGGCATAGCCGGCGGCAAAGCCGAGCTGCATGAATCCGCGCGAAACGGCGTTGTAGTTGAGGCGCACGACAGTCTTGTCGAGCACTTCCTTCTGCATGCCGCCGAGGCGCTCGAGCACACGGGCGGTGGCTCCGAGCATGCGGACGAGCACGCGGCGCTGGGTGTTTTCCTGGATGTGGCCCTGGACGCGGGCGTCGGCGGCGCGGATTTCGCCGGTGAGGGCGCGCAGCCTGCGGAAGAACAGCCGGCTGAAGAGCACGGCCACCGGCATGATTATCAGCAGTATCCACGCCAGCCCGGGCGAAAGCACGAACAGGTAGACCGATGCCGCGACGAGCTGGACCACGGTGATGAGCAGGTCGGGCATGGTGACGCAGATGAAATCCACCACCACGCGGATGTCCTCCTCGAGGCGGCTCACCGTGTCGCCGCTGTGCCTGCGGTCCTTGCCCGTCCAGGTGCTGTACATCACCTTGCGGAACATGGCGGCGCGCATGGCGTTCTGGGCCTTGACGACGATGAGTCCCTCCCAGTAACGGGCGCCGACGCGGCACGCGACCTGCAGGAGCATGATGCCGATCATGAGCAGCACGAAGGGCTCCAGACGGCCCTGCGCCGCAGAGGTGGCGACATCGACCACCTTCTTGGAAATCCAGACGAATGCGAGCGACGCCGCCACGCCCACAAGCCCGATGAGCATGCTCACCAGGATGCGGAAGCGGTGGGGCCGGGCCATGCGCACGAGGCCCGAGAAGCATTCGCGGAAAGGTCTCATCAGAGTGTGATTATTCCTGCTTCAAGCCACTTGGCGACTATGGCCTCTGAATCCTTGAGGGCGGTTTCGCGATCGACTTCGTAGCGCTCGCAGAGAAGGTCTGCAAGCTCTTCTGTAGTGAAGTCCTTGCCGTCGACCGACTTCCAGAGGTAGGCTGCCGACTCGTTGAGGGAAATCATGCGGTTGAAATTGATTTGCTTGATACTCTCGGCCGTGATGATGAACTCTTTTCCGAGGGGCCTGAGGGTAAATCCGGGGACTGTCTTCATAATATTTTGATTCTTCTGTAAATTCCTAAAACTATGCGCCTTACGGTGCGGCCGGAGCCGACCCACCGGCGGAAGCGGCGCCTCCAGCGGGGGGTGGTGCAGTCGATGCGCCTGCCGCCCGGACGGAGAATGGCAACAGCCGTGCCGCAGATGTCGCCGAGGGTGCAGGACTCGGTGCCGTCGAGGTTGCCGTCGCCCTTGAGGGTGACCCGGTCGCCGTCGAGGGCGTGGAGGCGGTGGAGCACATAGTGCCCCGGGGCAATCTGCGCGAGGACTATGTCGCCCACTGAGACCGAGGGCTCCTTGAAGAGCTCGACGCTGTCGCGTTCGCCCCTGATGAAGGGTGACATGCTCGCGCCCTTGGTCATGATGACCACTGAGTGGCCCTCATCGAGCATGCGGGACACTTCACCGAGCATGACGGAGTTGGGAATGACCCTCCTGACGGTATTCATCCCAGCACTTCGGAGGAACAGACCCTTGCGGCCTCTTCGTCGGGACGGCAGTCGAGGACGTAGCAGGGGGTGGTCGTAACTATCTTTTCCAGGGTGGCGTGGAGGCCGTCGGCGATGGTGCGGTCGGCCTTGAAGCCCGAACTCGAGGAGTACAGCAGCGCATAGGCCTCGAGTATGCTGAGAGGGGTGATGCGGTTCTCGGGGCAGCGGCGTATGCGCACGAACGCGCCCGCCGGAGCCTGGACGTTGCGGTAGCAGGGAGTCTTGCCGCTCCAGGGGGATCCGAAGGCCATGACGGTGCCGTCGTCGAGGACGCGGACCACGGGGTTGTCGTCGTTCATGAGTTCGCTTCCCGGAACGTGGTCGAGCCAGAGCTGGCTGTGGGTGCTCTTGCCGGTGCCGCTGCGGGCGAGGAAGAGGTAGGCCTTGCCGCCGTTGCTCACCATGGAGGCGTGCATCTCGAGCGTGCCCAGAGGAGCGCTTCTGAAGGCAAAGAGGAGCATCAGGGAATTGTTGATGCCGAAAATGGCGTCGCTGACGCGCCTCGTGTCGAGGTAAAGGGTGCCGGTCGAGAAGTCTTCGGAGGCGACCAGATGGGACCTGCAGGGGATTTCGCGGTCGGGGGACATGTCGAAGAGCCAGAAGCCGGCGCCGCGGCTGAGGCGGACGAGGGTCTCGCCGGGTTCGGTTTCGGGGTCGTAGACAGTCTCGAGCAGGGAGGGGCGCTCGAATGGCTCGCCGGTGAGCGTGACGGAGAAAAGGACGCCGTCGTGTTCTTCGGTGACGAAGGGGTCGTACTGCGTGAGCCGGGGCCACAGGGAGCAGCTGTCGGTCATCGAGAACGAAAAGACGTGTCCCGCAACCTTGAAATATCTGGTCATAAGTGAATGCATAAGGTTTGCAAAGATAAGAAGAATTCCTTATTTTTGCTTTCTGACTTTAAGGAAAAGAAATGGATACTCAACAAAACCCCGGACTCGACTACAACACCGCGCGTGAAAGGCTCTCCATGCCCGAATACGGACGCAACGTCCTCAAGATGGTGGAGCAGATGAAGCAGATTCCCGACAAGGCCCAGCGCAGCGAACAGGCCCGCGCCATAGTCAAGGTCATGGAACTCCTCAACCCCCAGGTCCGCCAGCTCGACAATTACAGTCACAAGCTGTGGGACCACCTCTATATGATTGCAGGCTTCGACCTCGACATCGACTCCCCCTACCCCTCCCCCGTGGCGGAGGAATTCCAGACCCGCCCCGTCCCCATTCCCATGAAGGGCGAGAAAATCAAGGCCTCCCACTACGGCCGCAACATCGAGAAGATCATCGACCTCCTCGCCCAGGAGCCGGACGGCCCCGTCAAGACCGAAATGATCCGCTCCCTCGCCATCTACATGCGCCAGCAGTACCTCATCTGGAACAAGGACAGCGTGGCCGACGAAACCATCTTCAGCGACCTTGAGCGCCTTGCCGAAGGCCGTCTCAAAGTCCCCGAGGGCCTGGAACTCGGCAGCGTCAACTACGACGGCAACTTTGCCCGTCCCGGTCTCACTCTCGGCCCCGGCAGCAACAGGGAAAACCGCAAATTCCGCAAAAACAAGGGCCGCAAGAAATGAAGACTCCCCGTTTCATAAAGTCCTGGGACGCCAACCAGAAAGCCTCGGCCGTCAAGATACTCGGCCTGTGCGTCGCCGCGCTCGCCCTGTTCGTCCTCGTCGCAACCGTCTCTTACCTCGCCCACTGGAAGCAGGACATGAGCTACACCGCCGGCGAGCACGTGGCCAACGCAGCCGGCTCCCTGGGCTACGGCACCGGCAAGTTCCTCGTGGCCGACTTTCTCGGCCTGGGCAGCTTCGCCCTGCTTGTCATCCTCGTGGTCATAGCGGTCAAGCTCCTCACCGGCAAGTGGATAGCCTCTCCGGGCAGGACGATCCTCCTCACCCTCACCGGGGCATTCGCAGCCTCTCTCCTGCTCGCCTACATCGGCAGCCTCGCCGGCCTCGGCACCGCTTTCGGCGGAGGCCTCGGAGGAGCCTGCGGCGCCACCGTCACCGACTTCCTCATCCGCGTGACCGGCAAGTTCCCCACCGCGATAGTGCTCCTCCTGCTCACCGTCCTCTGGCTCTTCATCAGCTCGCCCCGCTTCAACGCCTGGCTTGCCGGCCTCTGGAAACCACGCGGCCACAAGGAGCCCGACGCCCCCGTCGACACTCCCCCCGTCGCCCCCGCCGTCAATCTCATGCCCGTGACGGAGCCTGCCAGGACCAGGGAACCCGAGCCCGAACCCAAACCCGTCAGGCAGAAGGCCCCCGGCAAAGAAACCCCCGAAAAGCCCTCCGCCCCCGAAGACGGCTCCCTCACCATCGAGCGCGACGACACCCTCGACCAGAAAGTCAAGGAGGAACTCAAACCCATCGACAACCGCCTCGACCCTCCCGACGGTCTTCCCAAGTACAAGTTCCCGAGCCTCGAACTCCTCGAGTCCCACAATGCCGGCCGCCACGAGGTCTCCACCGAGGAGCTCGTCCGCAACCGCAACCGCATACGCGCCGCCCTCGCCAACTACAAAATCCAGATAAACGACGTCACCGCCATAGTCGGTCCCACCGTCACCCTCTACAAGGTCTATCCCGCCCCCGGCGTCAAGATAGCCGACATCAAGCGCCTCCAGGAAGACATAGCCATGTCCCTCAAGGCCAAGGGCGTACGTGTCGTCACGCTGGAGGATTCGGTAGGCATCGAGGTGGCCAACGACTACGCCTCGATAGTCCCCCTCAAGGCCCTCCTCAACGACGAGACCTTCCGCACCAGCAAGGCCGAGCTGCCGGTCGCAATCGGCTACACCATCACCCAGAAAGTCAAGGTCTTCGACCTCTCCGACGCCCCCCACCTCCTCATCGCCGGCGCCACCAAGCAGGGCAAGTCCGTAGGCCTCAACGTGATAGTGAGTTCCCTCCTGTACAGCAAGCACCCCTCCGAGCTCAAGTTCGTCTTCATCGACCCCAAAATGGTCGAATTCTCCGCCTACGCCCAGCTTCTCCACCACTATCTTGCCGTCCTCCCCGACGCCGCAAGCGAAGAGGACGAACAGGCCTCAGCCATCGTCAAGAAGCCCAAGGACGCCGAAAAGATACTCCGATCCGTCTGCATCGAGATGGACGATCGCTACGAGCTCCTCAGCAAGGCCGGCGTCAACAAGATAACCCTCTACAACGAAAAATTCTGCCAGCACCACCTGCGCAGCGACCAGGGCCACCGCTTCCTCCCCTATCTGGTAGTCGTGGTCGACGAATACGCCGACCTCACAATGACCAGCGGCGGCGGTCCCGAGGCCAAGGCTGCCGGCCGCAGCATCACCGGATCCATCATACGCCTCGCCCAGAAGGGCCGTGCCGCGGGCATCCACGTGATACTCGCCACCCAGCGCCCCTCGGTCGACGTCATCTCCGGCCTCATCAAGAGCAACTTCCCCATGCGCATCGCCTTCAGGGTCGCCTCCAGGATAGACTCCATGACCATACTCGACGCCCCCGGCGCCGAGAAGCTCATCGGCAAGGGCGACATGCTCTTCTCGGCCGGCATCGACTCCGAACGCATCCAGTGCGGCTTCGTGAGCGGTGAGGAAATTGATTCCATCACCGAATTCATCAGCTCCCAGCAGGGCTACGCCAAGAGCTACAACACCCCCTACTACCTGCCCGATGCCGGAGACTCCTCCGACGGCGGCGGCAGTGCCGGCGGAGGCGGCGATGTCGGCGACCTCGACGAACGCTTCCGCGAAGCCGCCGAGCTCGTGGTCAACACCCAGAAAGCATCGACTTCTTTCCTCCAGACACGTCTCGGTATGGGATTTGCGAAAGCCGCCCGTGTAATGGGACAACTGGAAGACGCCGGCGTCGTAGGGCCCCAGGAGGGCGCCAAGCCCAGGGCGGTCCTCGTACCCGACCTCCAGAGCCTCCAGAGCCTCTTAGACTCTCTCGGAAAATGAAAAGAACTGTCATGATTCTGCTTGCCGCCGCCTGGTGCCTCTCGCTCCAGGCACAGGACCGCACGGCCGCGCTCAAGCAGCTCCTCGAGGGCAGCCGGGTAAGCTTCACCTACGCCCTCACCACCACCGACAATCTCCCGATACGCACCGACGGCACCGCCCTCATCGACGGCGCCTGCTATCGAATAAGCGGCAACGGCCTCGACATCTACTGCGACGGCTCCACCAAATGGACCGTCGACACCGAGGCCCGCGAAGTCTATCTCGAGACCTCCGACGGCACACGCGAGTTCCTTGCCGACCCTGCCGCATGGCTCGGTCAGGTCCACAATCTCACCGTCGGCGAAAGGGCTGTGAGCGGAGTATTCGTCGACCCCGCCCAGGGCACCGAAATATCCTTCCGCTTCACCTCCATCACCGGCACGTCCCTGAGCGGCAGCACCGAAGGCTTCTCCTTCGACGTCTCCTCCCTCGGCAAGGACTGGATAATCACCGACCTGCGATGAAAGTATGCGTCGGCCTTTCGGGAGGCGTGGACTCCAGCGTCGCGGCCCTGTTGCTCAAGCAGCAGGGCTACGATGTCTTTGCCATGTTCATGCAGAACTGGCACGACACCGAAGGCACCCTCCACGGCGACTGCGAGTGGGAGGAGGACAAGTTCGTAGCCGAACTCGTGGCCCGCAAGATCGGCATCCCCTTCTATTTCGTCGACCTGTCGGAAGAATACAGGCAGCGCGTGGTGAACTATATGTTCGACGAATACGGGCACGGCCGCACCCCCAATCCCGATGTACTCTGCAACAGCGAAATCAAGTTCGACGCCTTCCTTCGCAAGGCCCGCGAGATGGGCGCCGACATGGTCGCCACCGGACACTACTGCCGCAAGGAACAGGCTCCGGACGGCACCTGGCGGCTTCTCGAGGGCATCGACCCAGGCAAGGACCAGAGCTACTTCCTCTGCCGCCTCGACCAGGAGCAGCTCTCGCGCGCCCTCTTCCCCATAGGCGGCATGCTCAAGAGCGAAGTCCGCGCCCTCGCCTCCGGGGCCGACCTCCCATCTGCCGACAAGAAAGACTCCCAGGGCATATGTTTCGTCGGCAAGGTCGACCTTCCGGTCTTCCTGCAGCAGAAGCTGCGTTCCGTGGAGGGCGACGTCGTCGAAGTCTTCGACGCCTGGTACGCCGCCTCCCCCGTCTATGCCGCCCGGCAGGCCCTGCTGGCCTCCAGGCCGGCGCAGGAGCTCTCCGACAGCGAGCTTCTGGAGCTCTCGCAGCCCCTCGACTACGGCAATCTCGAATTCGAGACCGAAACCTACCGCTCCGGCAAGCACCACGTCCGCAAGACACGCTATAAGGCCAATCCCCTGGGCGCCGTCGCCGGCAGGCATGAGGGGGCCCAGTTCTACACCGTAGGCCAGCGCAAGGGCCTCGCCATAGGCGGGCACGCCCGGCCCCTCTTCGTGATTGCCACCGACGTTGCCCGAAACAGGGTCTACGTCGGCGAAGGCGAAGACCACAAAGGCCTGTGGCGCCGCGTGCTGCGCATATCCCCCGGGGATGTGCACTGGATGCGCCCCCATCTCGCCATGGGCGTCGGGGACTCCCGGCGCTGCCGCTGCCGCATACGCTACCGCCAGGACCTCCAGGACGCCCTGCTCCTCAACCGCCCGGGCGGCCTGTACGTCGTCTTCGACAAGCCCCAGCGCAGCATCACCCCCGGGCAGTTCGCCGTATTTTACGACCTTCCCTCTGAGGGCGACCGGTGGGACGCCCCCGAACTTCTTGGCAGTGGAATAATATGAAAAGGACAATCATAACAATATTCGCCTTCCTGTGCCTTGCCCTCACGGCAGCGGCCCAGGGCATCTACCAGCCCCCGGCAGACGGCACCCACCCCGCAGCGCCAAGGGTGCCGCAGTACGTGGTGTTTGCCGGCGACACGATACGCTTCGACACCGACGAGAAGTACGAACGCATGGACCGCGAGCTCATGTCGTTCACCTACATGCACTCCACTTCGCTCCTGATGCTCAAGCGCTCGGGCCGCTACTTCCCCCAGATAGTCCCGCTGCTTCGCGAGCAGGGCATCCCCGAGGACCTCAAATACCTCTGCGTCATCGAGAGCAACCTCGACCCCAAGGCCTATTCGGTCGCCGGGGCCGCCGGCCTGTGGCAGTTCACCAAGGCCACAGCCCGGGACTTCGGCCTCGAAGTGGGGACCGAGGTGGACGAGCGCTACAACACCGAGAAAGAGACCCTCGCGGCCTGTGAGTTCCTGCGCAGGGCCTATGCCCGCTACGGCGACTGGGCCACCGCCGCCGCCAGCTACAACTGCGGCATGGCCGGCATGTCGGCCCGCCTGTCGGAACAGCATCAGAATTCGTCCTTCGACCTGTGGCTCCCCGAGGAGACCACCCGCTACGTGTACCGCATCCTTGCCGCGAAACTCCTCTTTGAGGACCCGTCGGCCTTCGGATTCACCGTTCCGGAGCCTTACCCTTACCGCAAGCCCTCCCGGACCGTCACGGTTTCGGATGCCATTCCCAGCCTCGTCGACTTCGCCGGACAGTACGGAGTCACGTACGCCGACCTCAAGCGCGCCAACCTCTGGCTGCGCGACAACAAGCTCACCAACAAAGCCGGAAAAACCTACCGGATAGTCATCCCCTGACGGCGGCGGCCACGGATTCGGCCACCCTTATGCCGTCGAGGGCGCTTGAAACTATGCCGCCCGAGTATCCTGCGCCTTCGCCGCAAGGATATATGCCCTTCATGGATACGTACTCGAGACTCTCCGGGTCGCGGGGAATGCGCACCGGGGAGGACGTGCGGGATTCGACGCCCAGCAGCAGGGCGGCATTGGTATAATAGCCCTTCATCCGCACCCTCGGGAAGACTTTCTGCAGGCGCGAGGCCACCATGGACGGCAGCAGCTCGTGCAGCGGTGCGCTGATTGCCCCCGGGAAGTAGGACGTGGGCGGCATCTTCTTGCTGAGCTTGCCCAGGCAGAAGTCCTCCATGCGCTGGGCCGGAGCGGCCATAGGGTTTTGGGGGGCGTCCTTGAGTTCGATGCGGGCACGCTCGCACCAGTCGAACATGTCCTTCTCGACCCCGTGCTGGAAGTCCATCAGGCGGAAGGGGCTCGCTCCCGGGATATCTTCGGGCTCAATCTGCACCACTACGCCGGCATTGGCGAACTTGCCGCTGCGGCCGGAGTTGGACATGCCGTTGAGCACCACCGTGCCGGGCTCGGTCGAAGAAGGCACCAGGATGCCTCCGGGGCACATGCAGAAGGAGAACACTCCCCTGCCGTCGACCTGTTCGACGAACGAATATTCGGCTGCGGGCATGCCGGGTTTCCACTGCCCGTGGTACTGATGGAAGTTGATCTTCTCCTGTGGATGCTCCACCCGCACGCCGAGAGCGAAGCCCTTGGCCTCGAGGCAGCCGCCTCCGGAGGCGAGCATCTCGTAGACGTCGCGTGCCGAATGGCCTGTGGCAAGCACGACTGCAACTCCGGTCCAGCGGGAGCCGTCGGCGCAGACGACGCTGCACTCACCTTCCGCGGAACGCCCGGAAACCTCGACCACGCGCGCCCCGAAGTGATATTCGCCCCCGAGCTCCGTTATTCTCCGGCGTATATTCTCTACCACCGCAGGCAGCTTGTCGGATCCCACATGGGGATGGGCGTCGATGAGAATGTCGGGCGAAGCGCCGAACTGCACCAGCCGGTGAAGCACCTGGCGCACGTCTCCCCTCTTGGAGGAACGGGTGTAGAGCTTTCCGTCGGAGAAAGCCCCCGCACCGCCCTCGCCGTAGCAGTAGTTGGACTCGGGGTTGACGAGCCCTTCACGCGAGAGGCGGGCCATGTCGGTCTTGCGGCCGTGGACGTCCCTGCCCCTTTCGAGTATTATGGGCCGCAGGCCGAGTTCGAGCAGCTTGAGAGCCGTGAAAAGGCCGGCAGGGCCGGCGCCCACCACTATGACAGCAGGCTTGCCGTGGACGTCCCGGAGCGGCGCAAGGGTGTAGGGGACGAATTCGTCCGAAGGCTCGTAAGCTACATACTGATAACGCCATACGGGCTCTTTGCGGGCATCGACGGATCTCTTGCGGAGCTCCCACTTGAGGCCGCCCGCACGCGCCTCGATTTCCCGCAGGCGCGGCTCCCGGGTAAGGGGGCAGCTTATTTCGAATTCTTTCATACCGTAACCACCTGGTCTGAGGGAACGTACCACACATAGCCGCGCACGTCGGCGTAGCCCATGCCGCGGTACAGGTCCATGTAACTGCGCACCTGGGAGATGTGAGAATGCCGTGGAGCGCCGAATTTGTAATCTATCACTATGATGCCGCCGGAAGGGGTCTCGACGACTCTGTCGGGCCGGTGACGGGAGCCGTCGGAGGCGAAAAGAGTGACCTCGTTGCGGGCGCGGGCCGTCCCGAACCACTCGGGATGGGCCTCCATGCGGGCGGCGAGCATGTCGCGGTCGGAGCCATCGACAGAAAGGGGCAGGTCGGCGGCACAGTCGGCGGCGGCAAGCACGGCATGGAGTTCGATGCCGCGCAGGCGTCCGGAGGCGAAGGGGCCGGTGAGGCCGTCGGGGCCGAAGTAGTCGGAGGCGTCCCGGGAGGCGTGCAGGCGGTCGCCCAGGGGCACCGAGGCCCACTTGGCCTCGAAAGGCTTGCCGGCGGCGGCAGGCTTGCGTTCCATGCGCGTGAAGTCGTAGGGCCTGCCCCAGATGCGGTCGGAGCAGCATCCCGTCCATGCGTAGAGGATTTCGGAGAAATTGGTCCAGTCTATGCCCTTGCCTGCCTTGAGGGCCTTGACCTTGGCCTCCGCGGGCTCCTTGGCTATGACATGCAGGCTCTTGGAGGCACGGGTGAGGGCTACGTAGAAGATATTGAGGTTGTCGACAAGCTGAAGGTCGCGCTCCTCCCGGTAGGCGTCGGCAAACAGGGTGCGGGCGGTGCCGCTGACCAGTTCGACCGGATAGATGCCGTCGGCCACGTTGCCGAGGGCGGAACCGGTGCCGTCGAGCCTGCACCAGCGGGTGGTCTTCTTGTAGAGGACGACCTTGTCGGCGTAGGGGAAGATGACGTGGGGGAATTCGAGCCCCTTCGACTTGTGGACGGTCATGATGCGCACGGCGTCGGAGTTGCCGGGAGAGCCGATGTAGGCCTCCTCAAGCTCCTGCCAGCCGCGGATGAAGGATCGGAGGTTGTTGCCGTTGACGGCGGTCCACTCCTGCAGGCGGTCCATGAAGGCGCCGGTGTAGAGGGTCTCGGCCTCGAAAGTCTCGGGGTCGAAGTCGCGGAGGCCCCGCAGGAGATGTTCGCAGAAATCGACGAGAGAATGGCATTCGTCGGGATATTCGACCCCTGTCCTGGAGGCAAGGTAGCTGCCTACGGTGTTGGACGGGTCGTCCCGGAAGGAGAGGAGCGAAACGAGTCGGCGGACCGTGACCGCGCTCTTGAGGTCGAGCGTGTCGTCGGAGATGACGGGAATGCCTGCCGCAATGAGCCTGGAGGCTATGGCAGCGCCTTCTTTCTTGTTGCGGACCAGGATGGCGATGTCGCCCGGAAGGGCGCCGCGGGAGGTGACGTCGGCGATGGAGTCGAGCACGGCGGCGTCCTGGTCGGGGGTGAAGCTCACGCGCACGCAGCCTTCCTGCTCCTCGGGGGCCATGGCGTCCTGGCGGACGTTGGAGTACATGTCGCCAAAACCCACGGCGTCGGCGGCATAGGGGAAGAAGGCGCTGTTGAAGGCGACAACGGCGCGGGCGCTGCGCCAGTTGCGGTCTGGGCTTTCGACAGAGGCCGAAGGGAACAGGGCCTGGACTTCGCTGCCCAGAAGCCGCCAGTCGGAATCGCGCCAGCGGTAGATGCTCTGTTTGACGTCGCCGACTATGAGGTTGTCGCCGGAGGCGTCGGCGTCGCGCAGCAGGGGGAGGAAATTGTCCCACTGCAGGCGTGATGTATCCTGGAATTCGTCGAGCAGGTAGTGGGCGTAGCGGGTGCCGGTGCGTTCGTAGACAAACGGGGCGTCGGATCCGTCTATGATGTTGCGCAGCAGGGCGTTGGACTCGTCGAGCGGGAGGACGTTCTTCTCCTTCAGGAGGGCGTCGTACTCGCCCAGGAACTCCCTCGCCACGCCGAGCGCATATAGCTGGCGGTCGACTATGCAGGCCGTGGCGTAATCGCGGAAGCCCCGTTCAAAAAGGTCCTCGACGCCGGGTAGGGCAAGGACTTTTTTGGTCTTGGGCCAGGCATAATGGCCGTTCTTTTCGGGCAGGACTCCGAGGGCTGCGGCTTCCTTCTCGAAGCTGCGAATCACGAAGGAGCAGATCTTCTTGATTTCCCCGAGGCGTTCCTTCGAGAAGGCTTCCTGCTCATTTATGCCGAGCGAAGCGACAAGGCGGCGGTAGTCGTCGCTCTTGAGGCGGCCGCCCATGTCGGAGAGGCCTTCGTCTATCTTGAATCGGCCGCCGGAGCGTATGGTTTCGAGGGCGTTGGCGCGCAGCCAGCCCATGAGGTCGGCCTTGTCGGGGGATACGCTGTCGAGCACCCTGTCCATCGCCTCTGTCACGAGGGAACTCTTGTCGAGCTCGACCTGGTAGGATCCCGCATGCCCGAGCTCGCGGGCGAAGGACCTGAGGGTCTGCTGGAAGAAGCGGTCGATCGTGCTTACTCCGAAGGCTCCGTAGTCATGCAGGATGGAGAGAAGGTAATGGCGGGCCCGGGGGTCCGTACCGGCCTTGGCCGCGAGGTCCTTTAGTATGCGTTCCTTCATCTCGGCGGTGGCCTTGTTGGTGAAGGTCACGGCAAGCAGGTGCCTGTAGGCCCGGGGGTCGTCGGAAGAAAGCAGGTAGTCTATGTATGTGTGCGAGAGCCGGTAGGTCTTGCCCGACCCTGCGCTGGCCTTAATTATGTTCATCGTCCGCAGATGGCTCTGAAGTCACACATTTTGCATTTTTTCTCATCCTCCGTGCGCTGCCAGGGGACTGAAAGGTCGGATATCCCGGCAAGGACGGCGGAGATTTCATCCTTCATGCGGGAGCAGAATTCCCCGTCGAGGGGATGGTCGAATACGCCCTCGCCGCTCAGCAGCGCAGAGGGCTGGTAGATGGCGGCCGTGATGCCGCTCCCGGGGAGTAGCTTCGAGGCCAGAAGCTTGTACAGGTACAGCTGGAGGCCGATCTGGGGGATGTTGCCCTTGGCGTCGAATTCCATGTCCTCCGGAAGTACGCGTCCGGTCTTGTAGTCGACTACGCGCACGACGCCGGGGCCGCAGCTGTCGAGGCGGTCGATGTAGCCCACGAAACGGAAGCCGTCGATGTCCATGCTGGCGAACTTCTCGGTGCCGAGGATGGCAAGGGGGCCGTCGGTCCTGGCTTTTGCCAGGTCGGCTTCGAGTATGGCGTCTGCGTAGTGGCAGATGATGTCGGCAAAAACCAGGTTGCGGCCGCTCACCTCGAAGGTCTTGAGCTGCTGGCAGATGCGTTCGTCGACAAGGGAACGGATGCGGGCCTTGTCCTTGCGGAGGGCGGTGAGGAAGGGTTCGTCGAGCACCGTTCCCTCGGGGTACAGGGCCTGCATGGTGGAGTGCAGCACGGTGCCGAGCATGCCTGCGTCGAGCGACTCCTGGACTTCCTTCTCGGGTTTGAGGCCCTCGGCATAGGCGTAGAAGAACATGACCGGGCATGTGATGTAATTCTTGACGGCACTGGCCGAAAGGTTGCGTGAGCGTACCGCTTCAAGATGCTCCGGCGTCTTGGGAATGTCGGTGTCGGAGGGACCCTTGCCAAGAGGCGACAGGGCCTCGTAACGGCGGACGTGAACGCCGAAATGCATCTCGAGCTGGCGGAGGTAGCGGCTGGGCTCTCCGCCCTTGAGACCCTCGGTGCGGGAATCGTACACCATCCAGACCTTCCCGGCCCTCTGTATCGAACGGTAGAAGTAATATGCCCAGACAGCGTCCTGGTACTCGTATGTCGGGAGGCCGAAGCCCTTCCGTAGCTCTGGCGGGATGAAGGATGCGCTCACCGAGCGGCGCGGGAAGATGCCCTCGTTGAAGCTGAGGATGACAAGGTTGTCGAAGTCGAGGGCTCGGAGTTCCAGAGGGCCCATGATCTGCATGCCTTCGAGCGGTTCGCCCTCGAAGGGCACGGTAGCGCCCGAAAGGATCTGCGTGAGAAGGCGGAACAGCGAGGCGGGCAGCAAGGGAAGCTCATGCCGCTCCAGACCCGCGAGGGTTTCGTGGCAGACCTTGAGAAAGTCGAGCTCGAGCTGCATGCCGGGGATGTCCTTGAGCCTTGTGGCGACTGCGACCGTTACATCCTGAAGCCAGCGGCATATCTGCCTTGTCTGGGCGGCACTGGGGATATTCTCCGTGGCGACGGGGACAAATACGGCCTCGAGCACGGGGTCGCCGGCAAGGTCTTCTGCGGGAATGTAATACTTGCGCTCGGCGCGGGCGGCATCGAGGCGGGCGCGCCCCTCGTCGGAGACGACGCTCCTTATGATGGAATTGGAGGCCACGGCCCACACCGGACGGTGATAGAAAAGCCAGCCGCCGTCCCGGGAACGGAGGTGGAGCTGAAGCTGGGCAAGGTCTGAGAGCAAGGCTCCGGCCTGGCTGCCGCCGATGGGATAGCCCATGGTGACGTTGAGCTTGCGGACGTGCTCCGGGATGGAGTTGAGGACGGGGATGAGCAGCTGCTCGTCGGGCAGCACGATGGCGGTTTCGATGCCGGGGGAAGGGCAGCAGCGCGAAAGGATTTCGGGCAGCTGCTTGGCCTGGGCGATGCCGCCGGGGACGCTCAGCAGGTTGAATTCGGTGGCCGGAAGGCCCTCGGGATCGGGCTCGAAGGCGGGCGGGAAAGACTTCACGAAGTCCCGCAGGAAGAAGGAGGAACGGCCAGCCGGGTCCTTTATCATGCCGGACTGCCAGTCCCAGCAGAACTCGGCGAGGCCGGCAGCATGCATGCGGCGGAGGAGGGTCTGCTCGCTGGCGCTGAGGGCGTTGAGTCCTACGAAGACGAAACGCTCGCTCCACGGGAAACGGGAGGCGAGGATGTCGGCCGCACTCTCGTCACGCAGCCTTTCGGCCAGGCGGCGGTAAATCATTCCCTCGTAGGCAAGGCCTTTGGACTCGAGAGCCTCCCTGAAGGAAGTATAAAGCGGCAGCAGTATGCTCCATATGTCCAGAAAACGATCCTTGACGGCGCCGGGAGTCCGGAAATTGCGGACGAACTTGAGTATGGCCTCACGCTGGGTGTCTGTGAGGTAGCTGTAGTCGTCCTGGATATGGCGCAGGTCGGAGACGTTGGTGAGGAGGTGCTCCGGATTGACGAGATATTTGTCGATGTCGTCGAAGTCGCCCAGCAGGGCGTCGCCCCAGAAGATGAACTCGTCGAGGGGTTCTGCCGACGGGGAGAGTTCTTTGTAGCATTTGTAGAGTTCGAGGAGCAGCTCAACCCTGCCGGACGGGGTGGCGCCGGTCGCATGACACACGAAATCCGAGATGGTGTACATCCGGGGAGCCACCGCGGGACCGGAGCCCGATGCGGCTATCTCCTCTCCGAGATAGTGCTCGAAGAACCTGACCGCCCTGCGGTTGGGAAATACAAAGCAGAGCCGGCTGATGGGGCCGGCTCCTGCATTGTAATGTCTTGCGACTTGTCTTAGAAACGGCGTCATGTATACCCTGCTGTGGCTTAGAAATTGAGTTTGACCATGGCCTGGACACGGTGGTTCATGACAAGGTGAAGATCCCCGGAGGCGTTGATGCGGGGGCCGGTGGTACCGTAATTGACACCGGTAAGCATGTACTCGAGGCCGAACTGGAGCTTGCCCAGGTTGTAGAGCAGCTCGGGCTGGACGCGGAAGATGTAGTCTATGGTGGAGGCGTTGTTCTTGGCCCAGCGGTACAGGTAGGCGCCGGAGTCGTTCTTGTCGCCCTTCACGTCGACGGGGGTGCCGAGGTTCCTGGAGTAGCCCAGAAGCACGGAGGGAACCCAGCGGCCGAGTTTCTTGTATGAAAGGGTGGTCCAGCCGGAGGCGATGCGGGTGGCGGTATAGAGCCAGTTGTCGGGGTCGGTGGTGTCGTAGACGCCGTAGCCGCCGATCATGTTCATGTGGGAACCGTCGTTGTTGTAGGTAAGCTTGGCCTTGAAGTCGAGGCCGCCGATGGAAGCGGCGCCATAGAGGAAGGCGTTCCATGTGGTGAGGCGGTCGGAGGCGAAGCCGTTGGCGCTGACAAGGCGGGGCCTGATGCTCAGGACGTCGAAACCCAGTTTGAGGACATTCTTGCCGGACTTGAAGTTGACGCCGGTGTAGAGCTCGGGGGTGCAGCCGTACTTGATGTAGTTGGCGCTGACGCCCTCGGGGCCGGTGGAGCAGAACTGCATCTGCCAGATGGCGGCGGCGGTGAAGGAAACGACATTGCCGGCCTTGATGTCGAACTGCACGAGGGGCGTGCGGCTGAACGGTCCGAAGGGAGCGCCGCTCTCGAGGCTGAAGATGTCGGGGAGGTCGGCTGCCATGGGATGCCATGCCTGGCCGACTTTCCAGTTCCTGGAGCCCTTGGCGACCGAGATGAAGGCCTGACGCAGACGAAGCTGGGCGGTGCCGGTGTTGCCGGTAAGGCCGCAGTAGAAGTCGGCTTCGAACTTGCCGCCCACCTTGTAACCGTCGAACTCGTAGCCCGAAAGGTCGACGCCGAGGCGGGAAGTGAGGGCCGCGAAACGGAAGGTGGAGACGGCGTTCTGGTCGATGCCGCCGACCATCTTCCGGTCATTGGGCATCCAGTAATAGAAATCTTCCATGCCTGCCGTGCTTACACGGGAGTCGTAGGCGAAATAGTTGCGCAGAAATCCATATACCTTGAAGTCGGGCTTGTCCTGGGCTGTCAAGGCTGATGCAGCAAGGATGAGGGAGGCTGCAACGGTGAACAGTTTTTTCATGATAGTATTACGCTGCGGGGAACGGGAAAATAGCGGTAAGGAGGAAGTAGGCAAGCACGAATCCTATCACGCCGATGATGATGCCGATTTTTGCCATCTGGGATGTCTGGACAAGGCCGGTCGAAGATGCGATGGCATTGGGGGGCGTGGAGATGGGGAAGAGCATGGCGATGGATGCGCACATTGCGATGAACGGTATCATGGCGTTCATGCCGCCGAGGGCCACGAACTGGGCGTTGTTGGGGGCGGAAGGATCGGCCATTGCGGTGCCCACGACCACGAGGATGGGGACGAGGAGCGCTGCGGTGGCGCTGTTGCTGATGAAGTTGGAAAGCAGGTAGCAGACGAGGCCGGCGACGATGAGCACGAGGACGACGTTCATGCTGCTGAAAGGAATGGCGTTGATGAGGGTGGCTGCGAGGCCGGTCTTGTTGAGGCCCGTGCCCAGGGCGAAGCCGCCGGCGACGAGCCACAGGACGCTCCAGTTGATTTCCTTGATGTCCTCCTTGCCGAAGACGCCGGTGCAGGTGTAGACTGCGAGGGGAATGAGGGCGACGATGTTGGAATTGATGCCGGTGATACTTTCGGTGACCCACAGGAGGATGGTGACGAAGAAGGTAATCCAGGCCACGTAGTCCTTCCAGTTCCATTTGTGCTTGTTGGTCTCGATCTTGAGTTCGATGGACTTGGACTTGAAGGGGAAGAAGAGCTGGAGAAGGAGCCAGGCGATGAGTATCATGACCACTACGTAGGGAATCATCCTGCTCATCCAGGTGGCGAAGCCTATCTGGTAGCCGGCGTTCTCGAGAGCGCCGATGGCTATGGCGTTGGGGGGGGTGCCGATGGGGGTGCCGATGCCGCCGAGGTTGGCAGCTACGGGAATTGACAGGGCAAGGCCGACCTTGCCGGTTTCATCGTCGGGGAGGGTCTTGAGAACGGGGGCCAGGAAAGCGAGCATCATGGCTGCGGTGGCGGTGTTGCTCATGAACATCGAGAACACGGCGATGATGAGGAGGAAGCCCAGGAGGACCATCTTGGGCTTCTTGCCGAATATGCCGAGAAGGCCCTTGGCGATGACGGCGTCCATGCCGTATTTGGATGCGATGATGGCCAGGACGAAGCCGCCCAGAAAGAGCATGACCACGGGATCGGCGAACGAGGCCATGATGCTCTTGTAGTCGACGAGGGTGCCTGCCTCGGGAGCGCAGAAGAACTTGAGACCCTTGTTGGACACGCTCAGGAGCATGACTACGATGACAAGGAGGGAGGTTGTCCAGTTGGGGATGATCTCGAACATCCACATGAGGGCTGCGAAGGTGAAGATTGCTATCATCCTCTGCTGGACGGGAGTGAGGCCTTCGATACCGAAGGCGCTGGTGGGAAGGGCCCAGAGAAGTATCGTGATTATCAGCACTATGGGCAGCATCACACAATATTTCACGGAAAATTTGCGGTCAGACATTGCTTGTTCTGTTATATTCTTTCTGATGCTTGAAAGCCGTTTCGGCGGCCCAAAGTTACTAATAATTTGTTATATTTGTAAACCCTAACAACACCAGTTATGAACAAATTCATGCAAGTCGCAATAAATGAAGCCCGCAAGGGTATCGGGAACGGCCACGGCGGGCCTTTCGGCACCGTGATAGTCAAAGACGGACGCATCGTAGGCCGCGGGCACAACTGCGTTCTCAAGAACAACGACGCCACCTGCCACGGCGAAATTGCCGCAATCCGCAACGCCGGCAGGCGTCTCGGGACCTTCGACCTTAGCGGCTGTGAGCTCTACACCACTGGCGAGCCCTGCCACATGTGCCTCTGCGCATGCCTGTGGGCCAACATCAGCAAAATTTACTACGGCTGCACCATAGCCGACAACGACCGCATCGGCTTCAGGGACGACAAGTTCGACCGCATCTTCGGCGGCAGGGACAAACTCCCGGGACTCATGGAAGAAACCGACCGCGAAGCCTGCCTGAAGCTGTTCGACGACTACATGGCGATGAGCCACGAGAATTATTAGCTCCCTATCAGCAGAATCACGACTCCGAGGGCCATCAGCAGCATGTTGAGGGCCTTGCGGCGGATGTTGCCCTCCTTGAAAAGCAGGACTCCGAGCACGAAGGTGACGAGCACCGACGCCCTCCTGATTACTGAAATCACGCTGAGCAGCGCCCCGGGCTGCTTGAGGGAAAAGAAATAGAGCGCATCCGCCCCGGTAATCAGCACCGCCACCACTACCAGCATCCAGTCCCAGCGGAACTTCTCCACGGATGCGGAAGCGCCCTTTGAGCGGAGCCACAAGGCCTTTGCAGCGATGCACAGGGCCAGGAGCACGGTGATGAAGAGGTTGGTCCAGCTCTGCACGAACATGGGCTCCATGCCCGCGATTATGTGCTTGTCGTACAGGGCGCTGGCCACGCCCGTCACTATCGAGACACCCATGTACAGGAAGCCCCGGCGGCGCACCTCGACCGGAGCGTCGCTTCGGCTGGTGCGGCCAAGGAGCCAAAGGGCCAGGAGCACGGTCGCAATCCCGACCCACTGCATCCAGTTGAGATGTTCTCCGAAAAGGACGATGGAAAACAGCACCACGAACACCGGACGTGAGCCCTTTATCGTGCTCACCGTTGTGAGGGGAAGGAGCTTGAGGCCGGCCATGCCGCTGATCCACGAGGCGGTGACAAGCACCGCCTTGAGGCCGAGGCGAAGGAAATCGCCGGACGGGCCGGGCCTGAGGAAGGGCGAGACGAAAAGTGTCGACAGGGCAGTCGCAACAAGCAGAACGGCGAGAACGCCGTTCTGCTGAAGCGCTTTTTTCTTGGCTGCGTCATACAGCCCGAGCAATATGGCGGAAAAAACCGCCAGGAGAGCCCACATCGGTTATTTGACTTCTATCCAGCGACCGGGTACGAGGGCCGAGACGGTCTCGTCGTACATGGCGGTGCAACTCACTGCCGGCAGGTAGAAGCGGCCGGGGTACGTAGCTATGAGCCTGACGTCGACCGTGACGCTCGCGCCGGCTCCGAGGTTGAAGAAGCTGTAGACCCTGTCGTCGCGGAAATCCTGATAGGTGACGCCTGCAGGGTAATTCACTGCCGCGGAATAGAGGCGGTCGTTCTGGATTTCCCAGCCGGAGGGGAACTTGTGGTTGAGGGCCAGGTAGCGGACTGCGGTCTTGCCGGTGTTTGTAACAACGACGCGGGCGGTGATGCTGCGGCCGCGCGACAGGGTGTCAACCGCTACGGAACTGCCCTTGTCGTCGAGGTAGGTGACGGTCATCTTGAGACCGCTGCTCACGGCCTTCTCCTCGGAGGCGGCGGGGATGCCGGTGACGGAAGCCACTGCGTAGAGATTGCCGGAAGAATTGTTGGTAATCTTGACAGGAATATCCTTGCTGCCGACGGGGACCTGGAGCTCGCGGGTCTCGAAGGTGCGGTCGGATGTCACCTTGCCCTGGTTGCCGGAGACGGAGTAGGCCGCGCTTATGGAGGTGGCGTTGGTGCGGGCGTAGTCGCAGATGGCATAGAGGCTCCATGCCGTGGACTGCGTGCTCATGTAGTGGGAGGAGTCGTTGAGGTAGCCGGCTATCTCATTGGCGAGCTTGAAGGCGTCCTCCTTGTTGCCGGTGAGGAGGGCGGTCTTGAGGGCTATGGCAATGTTGCGGTCCATGCTGCCGTAGGCGCTGTACTTGCTGTCGGCATACTTTGCGGAGGCGGTAAGCTCGCGGCTCACATTCTTCTTGCCGTCTACCGCATAGGCGGCGGCAAGGAGCCAGGTGGCGCTGCTCGAAAGGGTCTTGGACTTCTCGCGCATGAGGTTCATGGCGCTGCGGTTGGGCTTGCCGGCGGCGGCGAGGGAATAGAGGCCGTAGGCCCTTGCGACCTCTTCCTGCTTGGTGTCGCTGACGTTGCGGGTGAGGTACTGGATGAGTTCCTTCTTGAGGTCGGCGGGGACGGCATAGCCCTGAGCCTCGGCTTCCTGGAGGAAGTGGAGGGCATAGGCGGTGCCGAACAGGGAAGGGCTGCTCAGGCCGGGCCAGTAAGAGAGCGAACCGTCGGAGCGGCGGAAGCTCTGGAGCCGGCGTATCGTCGCCTCTACGTTGTTGCGGGTGCGCTTGAGGGCCTTCTCGTCCAGGGTGCTTATCTTGTCCAGATACAGCTGGGGGAAGGCGGAGGAGACCGTCTGCTCGACGCAGCCGTAAGGATACTCGATGAGGTATTTCAGGCGGCGGCCAAGGTCGATGGAAGGCATGCTGGAAAGCTCCAGGCTGGCGGAATTGGTGCCGGGAGTGCCGAACAGGGCGACGGAGAGTTCCTTGCTCTCGCCGGCGGCGAGCAGGACGCTCTGGCTGCGGGTGACCTCGGGGTTGGGGTTGTGGATGTCTATTTCGATGTTGTTGACCGACTTGTCGCCGGCAGCCTCGGCAGTGGCCTTGAGATGGGCGACGCCCGTGCCGTCGAGGACCTTGACCTCGAAGTAGTGGACACTCTGGCCCTCCTCGGCGGCGTTGACCTCCATGCTGGAGGCGCCGACGATCTGGAGCTTGTCATCAGTAGAGACGGAGAGCTTGACCTTGCCGACATTGCTCTTCATGGTGAGGAGGGTCACGGGGACCTTGACGGTCTCGCCTGTGTTGAGGGCCCTGGGGAGGGTGGCCTGCACCATGACGGGCTTGGTGACGGTGACGTCCTTGCTGGAGCTGCCCTGGGCGCGGCCGTCGGTGGCTATGACCATGGCGCGGAGGGCGCCGATGTACTGGGGCACCTCGACGCTGTGGGTGCCGGTCTTGCCGGCCTTGAGGGTGAAGGGACCGAGGTAGGAGACCACGGGCTTGAAGCGGTTGGCGTTCTGGGGTTTGACCACCTGGGGAACGGCATCCTCGTCACCGCCTATGGCAAAAAGCTGCTCGATGCGGCCGCCGTAGGCTCCGATTACGTCGTCGTAGAGATCCCATGTGCGGACACGGAGGGCTTCCTTGGCATAGAAGGAACTCCAGGCATCGGGGGTCTTGAAGGCGGTGAGGCCCAGCAGGCCCTCGTCGACCAGGGCTACAACGTAGCTCATTGCCTTGCCGTTCTTTTCCTTGACCTTGAACTTGAGGGTGGTCTCGGGCTTGATGTCGTCGGGCATGTCGAGCACGGGGTTGAGGTGGGAGGCGGGATCCTCGACGTTTATGTTCTGGACGCCGTACATGCGGATGGGGGCGTCATTGAGCGTGGTGCTGTGGGGCTGGACGAGGGTCACGAAGGCATAGGCGTTGGGGAGCATGTCGGAGGCCACGGGGACCTGGATCTCGGTGCTGCCGTCGGAGCAGTTTATCCACTCGGTGCGGAGTATCCTCCCGGCCTTCTCGATGGAAAGGAGGGCCCTGTTGCCCTTGGAGGAAGGGATGGTGATGCGGGCGGTTTCGCCGACGGTGAACTTGTCCTTGTTGAGGCCCATGGAGAGGCGGGTGGCGGCGGAGCTTTCGTCGGGACGGGAGGAGGAGTATTCGTAAACCTCGCAGAGCATGGAACTCGCGTGCCCGCCGGCCTCGTCGGTGACGCGGACGAAATAGAGGCCGCTGGGGGCGTCCTCCCAGTTGTAGGTGAAGCTGCCGGTGCCGCCGTGGGTCGAGAAGTGCTTGTCGAACAGGAGCTCCTTGCTCTTGCCGGACATGTAGCTGGCTATCTCGTTGGAGGAGTTCCACCACCAGCTCCAGTCGACGTGGTAGACTTCGGCGTGGAGGTCGGAGACGCTGACGGGGCTGCCGTCGGGGCCTACGGTCACCACTTCGAACTTGTGGTCCTTGCCGGGCTTGAGATATTCTTCGCCCCAGGTGGAGCGGTCGAAGGAGGTGCGCATGCCGACGTACGTGTCGAACGGGGACATCTTCCAGGAGGACCAGCCGGTGGAGAATTCGCCGGAGGGCTCGAACGCGCGCATGGTGAAGGCCGCATCGAGCATGCCGGGGATGCTGGCGAGGTTGAATGTCATGCCGGCATTGATGAAGCACTGGCCGTCGTCGTCGGTAGACATGTCGTTGTAGTAGAGCTTCTGGCCGCTGAAACTGCGGCTGTCGTCCTTGAAGTCGTAGTCCTCGTAGCCCTTGAAGGCGGTGCGGGCGTTGGAGAGTTCGATGTCGCCGTTGACCTTGAGGCCGGAGCCAGGGGCGCCGTAGAGCCACTTGACGCTGACGGTGCCGGTGCAGGAGGTCTTGGGGACGATCCAAGGATCTTCGAAGGAGAGCCTCACGTCGAGCTTGTTGGGCTTGACGGTCTCGATCTTGAGGGCCTTGTAGAAGGTGTTGGAGCCCACCTTGACCCTGACGGTCCAGCGGCCGGTGGGAGCGTCGGAATCGGTGGTCAGGGGGAAGTGGTAGATATGGGAGCCGTCGTTCTTGACGGTGACGGTGCGGGTGACCTGGCCGTCGGGGTTGCAGAGCTCGGCGGTGACGGGATGGCCGATGGGAAGTTCGGTGCCCTCGGTCATGGTGATGGCGCTGATGTGGAGGGTGTCGCCCGGACGCCATACTCCCCTCTCGCCGAAGATATAGGTCTTGAGGCCGCCGGAAGCGGTGGCGCCGGATACATCGAAGGAACTGGTGGAGAGAGCCTTCTCGTACTTGAGAGCGAGGTAGGCGCTGCCCTTGTCGGACTGGGCGAGGACGTAGCGGCCCTCGTCGTAGGGGAAGGAGATGCGGCCGTCCTTGTCGGTGACGCCCTTGGCGAGCTCCTGGAGCACGTCGTCGTAGAGCTTTACCTTTACGCCCTTGAGGGGCTCTCCGGAGAGGATGTCGGTGGCGAAGACCTCCCAGCCGCCGTCGGTGCCCTTGGCTATCAGGGCAACGTCAGAAGCGACGAGGTAGGTGTTGCGGACGTCGTAGGTGTCGTAGTCGCCGAAGTAGGTGTCGCTGTCCCAGAAGTCCTCCTCGACGAGGGGCTCGGTGCCGCGTATCTCGACGTGGTAGATGGCGCCGGGCTCGGGCTTGATGAGCTCGTCGAGGCTGACGGCGTAGTTGCGGACCTGGCGGATGTGGGGAGCGTCGGTACTGCCGAGCACGAGGGTGGTGTCGGCGATGACGCGGGCCACCTTGTGGATTTCGTAGCGGGCTTCGTACGTGTCGAACTGCAGGAACTGCAGGATGTTGCTCGTGTAGATCTTGCGTACTCTCACGCGCGCTCCGGCATAGCCCGTGGAGCTGAAGAGGAGGTCCATGTTGCCGGTGGAGGGAAGGATGGAACCGTGGCTGAGGAGCCTGATTTCGGGCACCTCGGGGGCCTCGGCTGTCTCGGAGGCATCGTCGCTTTCGTAGGCGGGGTAGGGGTTTTCCTCGGGAACGACCGAAACCTTGTTGTTCTGGCTGGTGGCTCCGGGAGAAACCGGCTCGGGGTTGGAATTGTTGCAGCCTGCAACAAGCAGGAAAGCAAAGAGCGCTGCGGGAAAGAATTTGGCAAGTTTCATTTTAATGAGTATTTTTGTTCCTGATGTCCTCCAAAGGTAAGAAAATTATTTGGATTATCACGCCGCTCCTGCTGCTGTATCTGTGCTGCCTGCCGCCCAGGCTGTTCAGGAGTCCGGTAAGCGCGACGCTCACCGCCGCTGACGGCACTCTCCTCGGCGCACGCATCGCCGCCGACGGCCAGTGGCGCTTCGAGCCCGCTTCCACCGTGCCGCAGAAGTTCGCCAAATGCATAGTCACCTACGAGGACAAGCGCTTCTGGTGGCATCCCGGCGTGGATTTCCTGTCGATAGGCAGGGCCCTGCGGCAGAACATCTCGCGCTCCGAGGTGGTATCGGGAGCGAGCACGATAACCATGCAGGTGATACGCCTGAGCCGGCCCCAGGCGCCCCGCAGCATAGCCGAAAAGCTGCTCGAGGCCGTCATGGCCACCCGCCTCGAGCTGCGCTGCAGCAAGAAGAAAATCCTGCTGCTGTATGCTTCGAACGCCCCCTTCGGAGGCAATGTGGTAGGCATCGAGGCCGCCGCATGGCGCTACTTCGGCAGGCCCGCCGACGAGCTCTCCTGGGCCGAGAGCGCCACGCTTGCAGTGCTGCCCAACTCCCCTGCCCTGATCCACCCGGGACGCGGCAGGCAGACCCTGCTGGAGAAGCGCAACTTCCTGCTCGACAAGCTCATGGCCAAGGGCGTAATAGACGAAGTGGAATGCGAGCTGGCCAAGGACGAGCCCCTTCCCGACAAGCCCCTCCCCATGCCCGACGAGGCCTACCACCTGCTCGAACGCCTGCGCGCCGAGGGCGGCGACAAGGCCTACACCTGCACCGTCGACCCCGCCCTGCAGGCACGCGTCAACGCCATCGCCCGTTCCTTTTTCGAGGCCTACCACCAGAACCTCGTCGACAACATGGGCATCCTGGTGCAGAGCGTCGAAAACGGCGACATCCTCGCCTACTACGGCAACACAAAAAACCTCCGGGAGGGCCTTCGGGGCCAGGATGTGGACATGATTCCCGCCCCGCGTTCCAGCGGCAGCACCCTCAAGCCGCTGCTCTATGCGGCGATGCTCGACAGCGGCCTCATCCTGCCACGTACGCTCATCAAGGACACGCCCTACAATTACAACAATTTCGCGCCCCACAACTTCACCCGCACCTTCGACGGCGCCGTTCCTGCCGACGAAGTGATACAGCGTTCGCTCAACGTGCCCTCGGTGCGCATGCTCGAACAGTACGGGGCGCCCCGTTTCCTGGAGCTTCTGAAGAGCATGGGCTTCACCACCATCACCCGGGACGCCGGCCACTACGGGCTCTCGCTGATCCTTGGCGGCGCTGAAATTTCGCTCGAAACCCTCGTCGGCGCGTACTGCGCAATGGCCCACAAGCTCGCCGCGAGCCCCGACCTCCCCGACCCTGCAAAGGACGCTTTCGTCCCCGTACCCCTTTCGCGCGCAGCCATCTGGCTCACCTTCAACGCCCTGTCCAACGCCGGGCGCCCCGAGGAGGAGTCGTCGTGGCAGGGATTCAGTTCCGGCAGCAGGATAGCATGGAAGACCGGCACCAGCTGGGGCAACCGCGACGCCTGGAGCGTCGGGGCCAGCCGCAGCTATGTCGTGGGCGTGTGGGTAGGCAACAGCGACGGTGAGGGCCGCGCCCAGATGACCGGAGTGCAGTATGCTTCGCCCGTAATGTTCGACGTATTCGGCGCGCTGAAGGCCACCCGCTGGTTCGAGAAGCCGCTGGACGAGATGGTCCTGGCCGACGTCTGCCTCCAGAGCGGACTTCCCGCCAGCCGCATCTGTCCCGACGTGGTGCAGGAGCTCTGCCCCGAAGCCCCGGTACGCCCCGACGACTGCCCGTACCACAAGACCGTCCACCTCGACGCCGACCACCGCTGGCAGGTCAACAGCAGCTGTTACCCAGTCGAAAAAATGACCGAGGCTGTCTGGTTCGTACTCCCGCCTGCCATGGAGTGGTACTACATGAAGAATCATCTGGATTACAGGCCGCTGCCGCCCAGGCATCCGGATTTCGACACGGCCACCCAGGGCTCAAACCCCATAGAAATAATGTACCCCCAGCCCGATGTTACCGTCGTCACGACGCGTTCGGTCGACGGAAGGGAGCAGGGGGTCGTGGTGCGCGCTGCACATACCGACCCTTCGGCGGTACTATACTGGCATCTGGACGATGAGTTCGTAGGGCAGACCCGGGGGGAGCATGACATTCAGCTGTTCCCTTCGCAGGGGCGCCACGTTCTGGTGGCAATGGACCAGAACGGCGCTTCACGCGCCGTCCTGTTCACTGTCAAATAGTTCGGTTTGGCCCCCGTCCTATTCTTCGGAAGATTCCGCAGCGGGGAGCTCTTCAGCGGGTGCGTCTTCAGCGGGGGCGTCTTCGGCGGGGGTGTCGGCAACGGCCTCGACCTGCTTGTCCTTATGGAAGGGCAGGCCGATGCATTTGAGGTTGTCGGTGAAGAACAGCACGCCGAAAGCCACTATAAGCAGGCAGATGCACCAGCGGAGTATCTTGCGCCACAGGGGGGTCTTGGGCTTGTAGGGGTCTTCGAGCTTGAGCTTGGGATACCTGGCCACGCTGGTGAGGGTGCGGCCGAAGGGGATGTTGACCCTCGCTCCGGAGTTGATGGCCCAGCCGTTGGCATTGAGGACGGGGCCGAGGTTGCGGCGGCGCAGCTTGCCCCAGGCGATGAAGCATGAAGGGCCGGAGATGACGAGCATGATGCCGAGGATGATGAGCAGGAGGCCCCACCAGGGCAGTTTGGCAAGGCCGGCGATAATGCCCGCGAGGGCGGCGCCCAGAAGGCCTACCGCCATGCCTACGGCAGCGAAAATACCGGCGAACTTGCCGATGTCGAAGGGCTGCTTCTTGGCGGCGGCGTCGGCGGGAGCGGCGCTCGCGCCGGCCTGGAGGTTCTCCAGGGACTTGGCATCCTTCTCCTCGGCCGACTTGTTGACGAGGCCGGTGAGCCAGTTCCAGAACTTGACGTAGGGGCTCCAGAAGGCCTGTTTGACGCTGAGGGGGTTGTCGACGACCTTGACGACTCTGGCGTCCCAGTCGTGGCCTTCGCGGTCGTAGAATACACCGTTGAGTCCGGGACGCATGTTGCGGAGGGAGCCGTCGGTCATAACGGCGACGATGTCCATGGTCTGGCCGGTGGTCTTGGAGGTGCAGGCGCAGTAGAGCAGGAACATCCCGCTCAGGCCGGCCATGTCGGCGTGCTGGGACATGTCGGAGACCTTGATGCAGAGGCGGCAGCAGCGCTGGTCGATATAGAGGCGGCCTTCCTCGAAGATGGCCATCTCGTTCTGGTTGGGGGAATAGAAATCAGTAAAGATGACGTAGTTCCTGAGGAGCTTGTAAAAGTCGCGGTAGAGGTGGGTGAGCTTGTTGACCTCGTCGATGGAGTTGGCTTCTTCTTCGAGGGCCTTGTCGGCGTCGACAAGCGCGAGGAGGGCGGACTTTGCGTCGGCCTTGAGGAGGGCGTTGACGGCGTCGGTGCCGAGGGACTCGACGGCCTCGCCTTTCCTGGCGTCTTTCCATGCGATGTAGGGGGCGAACTTGGCCAGAAGGGCCTTCCATTCGTCTTCCCTGACACCGTCGGGGCTTTCGAACTTGACAAGGGCCCTTACGGCGTCGATGCGGGACTTCCAGGCGGGGTTGACGGCATCGAAGGGCAGGAGGCCTTCCTTGGTGGGGCGGGCGATGGGATAGGCGGAGATTTCTTCGTCCTTGCCGGAGAGGTCGTCGCCGGCTATGGCGGTGATGCGGTCGACGGAGACGTCGACTGCGGGGGCTGCGGCGTCGGTGAAGGCGATGAGCTTGCAGCGCATGAAGTAGTCTGCGACCTTGTCCCTGACGGCATCGCAGGCGTCGAGGGCGGCCTGGGTGTCGTCGCCGAAGGGGAAGATGTCGGGGGTGGCGGCGGCCTGCCAGGCGGAGTAGTCGGCGAGGGCGGTGTAGAAGGCTTCTATGTGGTCGGCTGTCACGCCCTCGACGCCGCTGCGGTCGGTGGCGGAGCCGATCTTTTCGACTATGGTCCTGATAACCTCCTTGAGGGAGTCGTCGGAGGTGGAGGCCTCGGTGATGATGCCGTCGCCGTTGGCGCCGGTTTCGGCGAAGATGGCTACGCTGTCGGAGGTGTCTTCGACGGAGATTTCGTTCTTTTCAAGCTTGAGGTTGGAGAGAATCTGCCTGGCCGACTTGAGGAGCTTGCGGCCGGCGTCGGTATCGGTGTTGATCTGGTTCAGGGGCAGTACGGAGGCGCCTTTTAGGATGGAATCCTTGTCCTTGATGACGGAGGTGAGCCACTCGGCTGCGGCGATTACTTCCTTGACGCGGATTTTGCCGTCACCGTCGGTGTCTATCATCCGGAGGGTCTGTTCGTCGAATTGCAGACCTTCCACGGGGCAGCTGAGCACTGTCCAGAGTTTCTGGTCGAGTTCTCCCAGGTGGGCGATGTCCTCGCCGCTTTGCACGTTGACGCGGACCGTCCCGCACAGGGAACAATAAGTCCATTCGTACTTGCCGTCTTTTTTGATGAGTTTGGCCATAATGATTCGTTTTGGTGTATCCCCACAAACTTACGAAAAATATTTATATTTGTGAAATTTACATTCACGATGGAGGTCGCAATCATCGGAGCCGGGGCCGCCGGATGCTTCTGCGCCGCCGAACTCGGCCGGCTGCACCCCGACTGGGACATTACGCTTCTGGAAGCCGGCCCGCGCCCCATGGCCAAGCTCGCCGTCACCGGCGGCGGCCGCTGCAACATCACCAATACCTTCGAGGGTGTGGAATCGCTCCTGAGCGTCTATCCACGCGGCGAAAGGCTCATGAAACGCGCCCTCGCCCGCTTCGGCTGGCAGGACTGCCTGGCCTGGTTCCGCGAACGCGGCGTCGAATTCACCGTCCAGGACGACCACTGCGTCTTTCCCGCCAGCCAGGACGCCATGCAGATAGTCCGCACCCTGGAACGCGAAATGCGGCTCGCCGGCGTCCGCCTCCTCTGCGGCTGTACAGTCACCGCCGTCTCCCCGGACCTCACTATTTCCGTCATCCCGGGCGATCCGGGTGCAAGACAAGGGCCGTCTGCACCCCACACCTGCGATCAGTTTCAGGCAAACGGGGTGCAAAACGCCTGCTATTTGCACCCCGATCGCATCATCCTCACCTCCGGCGGCGGCACCGCAGGCATCCTCTCCGGCACGGGCATCCCCCTTGAGCCCCCTGTCCCTTCGCTCTTCACCCTCAAGATTGGCGACGACGGCCTGCGCTCCCTCATGGGCACCGTGGTGCAGAACGTCAGCCTCGGTATCGCCGGCACGCGTTTCCGCTCCTACGGCACGCTTCTCCTGACCGACTGGGGCGTCAGCGGTCCGGCCACCCTGAAACTCTCCTCCTACGCCGCCCGCCACCTTGCCGAACATCAATACAAAGGCACCCTTCTGGTCAACTGGCTCGACTCCGACGAGCCCGGCGCCGCCGGAATCATTGACGGCCTGTCCTCCTCCGGCAGCAGGATGGTTGCGAACTCCCATCCCCCGCAGATCAGCGACCGCTTGTGGAAATTCCTTGTGACCCGGGCCAAAATACGCGAAGACTGCCGCTGGAGCGAGCTCGGCAGCAAAGGGCGCGCACGGCTCATAAACACCATTACATCAGACACTTACCCAATAACCGGGCGCGCCCGTTTCAAGGAGGAATTCGTCACCTGCGGCGGAGTGTCCCTCGGTGCCGTCAATCCTGCGACAATGGAATCCCGCAGCATCCCGGGCCTGTACTTTGCCGGCGAAGTCCTGGACATCGATGCCATCACCGGCGGCTTCAATCTCCAGGCCGCCTGGAGCACCGCCTGGATAGCGGCACACTCTGTCTGACGCTCGAGTTTCGCAAGCACGAACTATTTGTGCTTCAAAGGCTTGTGCCAGCTTGCGAAACTTGGGTTACCTTTCTCGAGTTTCGCAAGCACGAACTATTTGTGCTTCAAAGGATTGTGCCAGCTTGCGAAATATAAGTCACCTATTAAAGGAGGAAGAACAGGAAGACGCCCGCCATCGTAACCGCGACGCCGAGCAGCTCGCGCATGCTTATCTTCTGCTTGAAAATGAAGGCATAAGGAATCAGGATAAACACCGGCGAGAGGCCCATCAGCGTAGAGGCGATGCCCGCGCTCGTATACCTTACCGCCATCAGCGACAGAGACACCCCTATCGCAGGGCCGAACACCGTAAGAATTGCCGCGTACCCCATGCCCTTGCCGTCCCGCATGGCTTTTCCGAGACCGGGCAGGTGCTTCTGCAGGGCAATGATGAAAAGAAGTCCGAGCGCCCCCACCGAAGCCCTGATCATCGTAGAGGCAAACGGGAGCATGCCGTCCATGGCTGCGGGAGCATCGGCCGGGATGCAGGCGGCATAATGGTCAAGGCCGACCTTGCTCAGCACGAGACCTACGCCCTGGCCCAGTCCGGCGCCAACACCGTAGATGATACCCTTGACCGGAAGGGCGAACTGAACCTTGTGACCCTCGCCCTTGCTCAGTACGGAAATAGCTATACCGCATAGGGTTACGAACATGGCAATAAGAGAGCGCCACGACAGGGTTTCGCCCAGCATGAGCCATCCGGCAATTGCCGCAATGGGAGGAGCGAGCGTCATCAGCAGCTGTCCGAAGCGCGCTCCTATGGACTCATAGCAGTTGAACAGGCACCAGTCTCCGAAGACATAACCCACGATTCCCGAAAGCGCCAGCCAGAACCACGTCGGCGAATCCGCATAAACCGGATACGGCCGCCCCACCGCCACAAGCATCACCAGCCCCAGCACGACCACCGACATGAACAGCCTTATCACATTGGTATTCATCGTCCCCAGTCTCCGTATCGCCATATCCGCGAACACCGAAGACACAGTCCATGACACCGACACCAACAGCGCTATAGTCTCACCCAAGTATTGCATATCCCAAAAATCCCGCAAAGGTACACTTTTTTTCGATATCCCCCGCTGCACTCCCCTATCCCGTACACATACATGTATGGTTTTGTGTACGGGAGCCCCATTTTGCCTGCCTCCGTACTCAAAATGGCGGGGTTTTGTGTACGGGAACCCCTTTTTGCCCATCTCCGTACTTAAAATGGCGGGGTTTTGTGTACGGGA